>Ga0101941_1000092_pt1 | contig 240280 bp, 218 predicted proteins | sample DewCreD2012metaG_3_FD_75242 | JGI IMG/M metagenome (GOLD analysis project Ga0101941, IMG submission 75242) | Hot spring sediment bacterial and archeal communities from British Columbia, Canada, to study Microbial Dark Matter (Phase II) - Dewar... ... | reverse complement strand
ACATCAGTCGGAGCGGGATGCGCCTGATCGTGCCGCAGGCGCTGGCGGTGGGGTCTGTGGTGGAGTTGTCGTTTTCGCTGTTGAATGCGGAGCAACCCGTGCGGGCGAAGGCAGAAGTGCGCTACGCGCGGGAACTGAGCAGCGGGCAGTGGGCAATCGGTGTGCGCTTTACCGAGATGGCACGCACCGATGCCCACTGGCTGGTAAGGTTATTTCCGTAAGAGTTGCTAACAGCCCAGCCCGTAATTCGCTAAGACAACTAACAAATCCGCGTCATCGACAACGCCGTTGCAGTTCACATCTGCTCTTCCACAACTACTCTGGCATCCTATTGCTAACAACACTTCGAAAAGGTCAGCGTCATCAACACATCCATCATTGTTGACATCACCGCTGTGAGGTGTGCAAAAGGGTGTGAGAAGATAGCCCTGCACTTTTTGGGGATCTGCATTGTGCCCGTAGCCCACAACATAGAGCCCATCTCTGGATACCGCGTTAGCCGAGTGTAGAACGGAATCCGGCGAAAGTATATCTGAAAATAACGAAGTTAGGTCATACGCTGCCGTTTCGCCTGATTCGCTCCATACCCACAAGACCGCGCGATGTTCACTAAGGGTGTACGCCTTTCCAACGATAATCCGCGTACCATTTTCCCTCTCATTGCTGATGTCGTATGCTTCGTAAGTGTAAGACTCAAAACCCTGCACTGGTGGAAGTAGTTCACATTGGATCGAGGTACCAACTTTTGCTACGAAAGCATGGTTGTCAGCTGTTCCAACTACCATCTCCCCATCTGATGAAATTCCAAATGCAACACCGTCTTCTGGTGTACAAAGGCGAGTACAGGTTCCAGAATAGCGGTCATAAAGAAATGGTACCAGTGCCTTAACGGGTAGTTCTACCTCGCCTCCTGGCCTACGACCTACAATTTCATCATATGCCCCAACCACAAATCTGCCGTCTGAAGAAACCCCTTCAAGGATGGTCGTCGCGAGATGATTTTCTACATCTCGACAGAGCACCTCCGTGTAGGAACTTCCCGTCCATATCATACCCGCCTTGTCAGGATAGGAACCAGTACGAGACACATACCCCACGATAGTGCTACCATCTATATTAGCATCTGTTGCAGCGCCATACTGCCAGCGATTCATATCGAACGGTAGTAAAACCAAGCTCTCGGGACTGTCAAATGCACCCTTGAACGGTTTTCCCCCACTAACGCCATCCGTATGGATTAAACCCACAAATACAGTGCCATCCCCACTGATCGCGAGCGCTTCTCCGAAGAAGCCAACTCCCCAAGTAGAGACCCCCCCAGGTAGCACTGACCACCCTTGCGGAAACTCTGTGTGTACAGATTCTCCCGGCCTCGATATGGTGCATAAGCCTTGACCTACTATCCGAAGGTCATGCCAAGATATGTCGTTGGCAATTGTGCTCCAATCCCACGTTTGACAGGCTTCCGTAGGTGGAAGCCAGATAAAAGTCTGGGCGTATACCTGAGAAGAGAGCAGCACACCCACGAAAAGCCAACCGAACCGACTGCGGTAAACCTTTTTTTCCATGGCTTCACCTCCAGTGTGTAGGTATAGGATACCTCTTTTCAGCGCCCATAGTCAAGGAAATTTTGTGCTTTTTTTTTACGGTACATAAATCCTGACAGGAATTCGAGGAGAACTATACGCTGTGGTAGGAATCTGCAGGCGAAGGGCGAAGAGACATTCAAGGAGTGATGACAGTGCGAAAAGCGACGGTGTGTATCGTGGCGCGGAATGAGATACTGCGTGACTTAATTAAGGCGCACCTTGGAGGGTGCGAATCGCTCAGAGTTGTTGAACGACTTGATGAGGCAGAAATCGAGGCAGTAGTGATGGAACAACCCCTACTTTCACCCAGTGAAATCGAGATTCTGCAACACCTCGCGCGCTATGGGCGTGTAGAAAAGGTTGCACGCATTTTGCATCGCTCACCGCGCACAATCTACCGTGTGTTGGCAAACATCCGTGAGAAACTGGGCGTACGAAGTACCTTACAAGCGGTACGATGGGCAATTGAGTTGGGGCTTCTCAAGACATCCGAATGAAGGTTATAGGGTCGACTCCCAACACCCCGATCCTTGATGAGTGATCGCTCCGAACTCGGGCGGATTGCCCAGACCTCTGCTCTCTGCCGCTCCAAAGCACCCCAAAGAAACCCGTCTCCTTATAAAAACCAATCTGCCCCTGCTCTTGCGCTTTTTGCCCTCCCTCGTTGCCTGCAGTAGCGCAAATAGCCGCAGCGTCACGCTCGCGCGCTTGAGATTTGTCAAGCGCGCTGGGCGATACTTCCACCCGATACCACCCGTGCCAGCATTCATAAGTCTCCCTACGCCTGCGCACATTGCTGCCGCCATGCGGTGTCCAGTTAGAGGTGCCCCCACCCCTTACGGGCGTGGGGGCTATCCATTAGAAACCCGCAGCGTTACTGCCACCGCTGCTACCCTTGCCTTTCATCGGGCCCGAGTAGTACCCTTCCGCTGAGGGGGCAGGAGGTGCGGTGGCTTGCTGGCGCAAGAAGATAGCAACGCCAATAGCAATCAGCGCGATCACCAGAAGCACAATCCACACGGTACGTCGCGAGTCTTGCATGGCGGATCACTCCTTGTCGACGGAGTAGTACCGCTTGTAAACGCAGCCGGTGGAGTCGGTGGCGAGGTAGCGCTCACTGTTGCGAGCAATCCACTTTGCGTGCCCGTCACAGAAGATGTGGTTGCCGCCTCCACTGTGGCTATCTGCAGACTCGCAGCCCATCGTCGTGCCAAAACCGCCGTTCCGAATGATCCCCGTGAAGCCGTCTGTTACGATAACTGTCTCTGCTGGACGCAGCGGTTTGCTAAACGGCATGATCGAAACGCGGACATCGCTCCCGGCGAATTTGTAGTAGGGATCCTGCTGGGTGCAGTTGCCCCCTGTTGCGATTTCGCCGAATCCGATTCCATAGTTCGCGTGATAGAGTTGGGGTGGCCACCAGTTGCTGTCCAGCGCGCCCGCATCGCAGTCGGGAAGGTTCGCTACCTGCTGGAACCGCGACTCGTTGAACGAGGGACAAGCCATCATTCCATTGGGGGGAACGCTGGCGAATGGACCGCTCCCTGCAGGGCGGCTTGGCTCGCCGCTCTTGATATAGGGCTGTAAATTCTGCACCCAGCTGCGCAGGTCATCGCGGTACTGGTTGCGTGGGAGTCCCGTGCGTACAAACCAGGGGATGTAGGTCTCGTCATAATCCTGACCATACATCATAATCGCGGTTCCAATCTGTTTGGAGTTGCTTAGGCACTGCGTTTGACGCGCTTTTTCACGCGCCTGCGCAAACACAGGGAACAGGATCGCCGCCAGAATGGCGATGATCGCGATAACGACCAGCAACTCGATAAGCGTAAATCCGTGCCGCTTCATCATCAGATGACCTCCTTACGGTTGGATATGATTCCCAATTATACCCCACTTTGCCAGCGCATGCAAGGGGTGTACCGAAAAAAGCCCCTATTTTTGCCTGAATTGGAGCTGAATTCTCACAGCTGTCGCCCCATCACTTCCGCTAACGGGCGAAGGGAGCGCATCAGATCGCGAAATGCTTCCAGCGTGAGCGATTGGGCGCCGTCTTTGAGGGCGCGGGCGGGGGTCGGATGGACCTCCACAATCACACCGTCGGCGCCTGCTGCCAGCGCCGCGAGGGTCGCGGCGGGCACCAGGGAGGCGCGCCCTGTGCCGTGGCTGGGGTCTACCACAATTGGCAGATGCGAAAGCTCTTTGATGGCGGGCACGGCATTAATATCCAGCGTGTTGCGGGTGTAGGTTTCAAAGGTGCGGATGCCGCGCTCGCAGAGAATAATCTGCTCGTTGCCGCCCAGCCAGATGTATTCGGCTGCCTGAAGCCACTCTTCGTAGGTCGCCCACATGCCGCGCTTGAGCATGACGGGTTTGCGCGCCTGTCCCACTTCGCGCAGCAGGTCGTAGTTTTGCATGTTGCGCGTGCCAATCTGCAGGATGTCGGCATACTGGCACACGAGTTCCACATTGCGCGGGTCCATCACTTCGGTGATGATAGGCATGCCGGTGAGTTCGCGGGCGCGCGCCAGCAGCTCCAGCCCCTCGCGTCCCAGCCCATGAAACGAATAGGGGCTGGTGCTGGGTTTATAGGCGCCGCCGCGCAGGATATGCGCCCCTGCCTGCTGGACCGCCTGCGCGGTTTTGAAGAGCTGCTCTTCGTTCTCCACAGTGCAGGGACCTGCCATCACCGCGAAGTGAGTACCACCGACTTCAACACCGCCCACCCTGACGACCGTCTGCTCCCGAAACTTTTTGGAGACGAATTTGTAGGGCTTCAAGACGAGCGTAACCTGTTCCACATAGGGGAGCGACTCGAGCTGCTCTTTGGCTTCGTTTCGATCCAGTTCTGGCGCGCCGACGGCGGCGATGACCGTGCGCTCTACGCCATAGATGGGGTGGATATCGAACCCGAACTGGCGGATGCGCTCTTCCACATCCCGAATCTGTTCGGGGGTTGCCCCCGGTTGCATGACAACAATCATCCCCGTGAGCCTCCTTTATCAGAGTAGCGCCATAAAGCGGTCCACTTCACGGGTATAAAGCCCGAAGGGGTCGCGCATGTCCACCTGACGGTTGCGGTCTACATATACGATGTCCCAATCAATGTAGTAGCGGTTGTAGCGGCGTTCGGCGAGGCGTTTGATGATGGCGCCGCGGGCGTGAGCGCGGGTGTCGGCGGGCGGGGTCGTGACGGCGTTTTCGATTTGCACATCATCCACCAGCCGCTTGACTTCGCCCATCTGCTGGAGCGCGTAGTAAAGCCCCTGATCGGGGTTGATGTTATGGTACTCCAGATCGATGGCGTGGAGCGCGTCGTCGCCCCATGTGGCGCCTGTTTCTTCCATGTAGGTGCGTAGCACCTTGAGTTTGATGAGCCAGTCGATGCGGTCTTCCAGCTGTTCGGGGTCGCTTTCGAGTTTGTCCAGCACGAACTCCCACTCCTGAAGTACCCAATCGGTTTCGGGGTCGCGTCCTGCAAAGCGTTTTTGGGCGAGCTGGAGGTAGACGCGCTGGAGGTCAATCGCGGAGAGGGTGCTGCCGTCGATCATGGTAACAATCCACTTGCGGGTGGGGTCGCGCGAGACACTTTTGAGGGTATGGAGGGCGTCTTGCAGGCGGAGCCAGTTGGGCAGGGCGCGCGCTTCGGCGAGGTCTAACACCAGGCAGGTCGTGCCGATTTTGAGGGCGGTGGCGTACTCGCTCATGTTGCCTTCGCCGAACAGCAGGTGCAGGCGCTGATAGTTCTGATAGCCGTAGACGCTATCCCACTTGGGGTTGATGATGGCGCGATTGAAGCGCACCCGGGAGGCGTTCTCGCGCACGATATGATCCGCCCGCTGGGACAGCTGGTATTGCACCGTGGGGTCGGGTTCCACATTATAGACATTCGAAACCCAGATGAAGTCGATGGGGTGGTCGGCGACTTCGGAGAGGGAGGGGCGGAATCCGGCGTGTTCCAGTCGGTGTCCGCCTACGCGCCCTGCGCCGGCGAAAATCTGGCGCGTGGTCAAAAAAGGCAACACCAGCTTGTGCCAGTCGGTGGGCAGTCGGTCGTCGGTGCGGATGAGGTAGTTTTCGTGGCAGCCGAAGGTGTGCCCGGCGAAGTGGTCTACATTATTGTTGTGGAAGCTGACGCGCTCATCCCAGCCCATTTCGCGCAGGGTGTTGACCACGATGCGCTGTCCTGCTTTTTCGTGGATGACGATATCGAACAGGCTGGCGCATTCGGGGGTGGCGTACTCGAGGTGGCTACCGACGGCATCGATATAGAGTCGTCCCCCGTTGATGAGAAAGCCGCCGCTGCGGGCGGGTTCAAAGGCTTCGTCGCGGGCGGTGAGGTCAATCAGTCCGAGGCGCGCTTTATGGAACACATAGTTTTTGACCGCTTCCACCACGGTTTCGGAGGTGCCCAGTCGCTCATCGCGGACGAAGCACCCGAATTCGGTTTCGATTCCGAAGACTCGACGCCCAATCATGGTAAACGCCCCCTACAGGTATGCATGGCATGATTATACACCAAGTGGCTCTTAAAAAGCGAAACGCCCGCCTTGTGGGCGGGCGCAGGCTTCAACCCGGGCATCGTCCTATCTTCCCACTCCGTTACCAGAGCAGTATTTTCGGCGCTGGAGGGCTTAACGGCCGTGTTCGGGATGGGAACGGGTGTTTCCCCTCCGCTATGGACACCCGAGTTGACACCTCACCTTTTGAGAGGGTTCAGGTCCCTCTCAGGAGGTGAGTGAGCATGACAATTGGAACTGGAGTTTCACCGAGAGTGCGTCCATAGGCAAGCCCTCGGTCGATTAGTACGGCTCAGCTCAACGCATTACTGCGCTTACACCTGCCGCCTATCAACCCGGTCATCTACCGGGGACCTTACTCCGTTGACCGGATGGGAGACCTTATCTTGGGGTGGGCTTGGCGCTTAGATGCTTTCAGCGCTTATCCCTTCCCGACGTAGCTACCCAGCGGCTGCCCCTGTCGGGACAACTGGTACACCAGAGGTCGGTCCAGCCCGGTCCTCTCGTACTAGGGCCAGCTCCCCTCAAGTCTCCTCCGCCTGCGGTGGATAGGGACCGACAATCTGTTACTTTCGGCGTCTTCGGGACGCCTACTGACCTTGCTTGACGCAAGGCGGGTGAGCCTTTCGACCCACCTCTGCATGTCGCCATGCAGTTCGGACTGTATCTTCACCCTGTGGGCTTCAGGGTGTCCGGCGTACAGTCTCTGAGGGTTCCAGATGAGAGAGTATCGTTTCGATATCGATGCGTCGATAAGCTCCGTTGTTATTCATGCTCCCAGCAATCTGCAGGATGGCTTTCAATCCTGCAGGCGTGAGATGCTCTTTCTTGTGGAGCTTTCGCACAATCGTGGCAAACTTTTCAAAATCGTGGCGTTTTGTGGTGCGAAGTGGATATCGCTCAAAGAAAGGGATAACCTTTTCCATGAGGTCTTTGCGCGATCGCACCACAAACACCCAGGTTTTGTCGTTTGGTTTGTGGCGGTCGTTAGGCTTCAGATAGCCACAACCCAGCGTATTGCGTATCAACTCCAGCACATGTTTATTGCGTTCGTGCTGGGAGATGTGCAGTTCTGGAATGACCTGCCAACCCAGTTTCGTACTGGGATTACGCTGGATGGCTACATGGAAGCTGCCTTCGCCGTCCACAAACCCAGCGATGTAGTAGCCCAAACTCTCATCTGGCCTTCCCTGCTGATTGCCTGCACCTGACGCATTTTTACTCATAGGCTAAAGTATACCTACGAGTAGCGCAGGATACTCACCAGGCTTCCCAGCATATAGCCGGATTTATAGACAGCACGGTAGGTACTGTCTCACGACGTTCTGAACCCAGCTCGCGTGCCGCTTTAATGGGTGAACCCCCCAACCCTTGGGACCTTGTTCAGCCCCAGGATGCGACGCATGTGCCTCCACTGTTTCCAGTGGCATAGACTATCGCATCACCTTGACCATCGCCTTGTCAAGGGTTCGGCGTGTGATAGGCGCCATAGATTTGCCTTTTCAGGCAGGACGCCTATCTCAGGCATAAAGCCTTCAGTCGTTACGGGGTCAGAGGAGCTTGTATTCCATTGCTGGAGGTACATAGGGACGGATGATTTCGCAAAACCGAGTTGCCTCTCTTGCGGGTATATACAGCACCCACTGTTCCTTTACCACACAATGAAGGCAGCAGCGCAAGCCAAACCGGATGAGAAGGGCATGCGCAAGCTGTTGATTCTCCTCACGAGTAAAGGCGTGGGTGTTGATCCGCAAGGCGTTGCAATCGGTGCGGCGATGTCCGTCATCCATGTACCATACTGCAAGAGCCATCTCACTCAGAAGGCTTTCAACATTGCTGGGCACGCGTTTACGCCCGTTCTCGAGAAAGCGCTGCGCGTACCACTCAAGTTCAGGTAAAGTGTATGTATCGAAGCGCAGATGCTCGTAGACCTTCTGAGTACGCTGGTCAAACACGGCAGTTGCTCGCGGAGTATTCGCGGCTATCGGCTTCAGCAAGTGATATTTCCACCAGATGTATTCTGACGCCTTGACACTGTGATCGAAGCGGAGGCGCCAGGATTTTCCATTCGCCGATAGGCAGCCATCTCCCAGCAAGCTGCCGATAATGACTGAGTGCAAAGGCTCCTGCAGCATTTTCAGCTCCTCGACTTCCCACGGGGTTACCCTCGCCAATCGGGGGTAGATTGCGTTAGGGCTTCCCCGTTATCAGCCGAATTTTACCTGAAGAGTCACCTCTTCAGGGGCCCAAATTTGAGCCGACATCGAGGTGCCAAACCCCGCCGTCGCTGTGGGCGCTCGGGCAGGATCAGCCTGTTATCCCTAGGGTAGCTTTTATCCGATGAACCCTGGCGTGCCCACGCACTGCCAGAGGGTCACTAGGTCCGGCTTTCGCCCCTGCTCGACCCGTAGGTCTCACAGTCAAGCCCGCTTGTGCCCTTGCACTCGACGCGCGATTTCCGACCGCGCTGAGCGGACCTTTGAACACCTCCGTTACCGTTTAGGCAATTGTGTTCGTGCAGTCGCTGGCAATTTGTAGCGCATTTCGGGTATCAGGTACGGCTCCACCAGTTCCAGAAACCGGGTGAGGTTTCTTCCGGGGATAACGATCTGATACCCTTCTGCTTGCCGTCGCAAATATGCCTCCAGTTCAAACTGTTCGGAGAGCAGTTGCGCCAGCCGCTCCACCTCTTCGCGCTGGAACCCCTGAGTGTTGAATAGCACTGCCCTGGCTTTGGGGTCTTTGAGAGACCCATCGTCCATAAACCAGTAGGCTATACTTCGGGGCTTCAACCAGCGATGGAGGAGCGGAGGCACCCGCTTGCGCCCGTCCTGATAGAACTGGTGGGCGTAGAATCGGAAGGCGCCATGGCTCACCGTTTGAAACCACCAGTTGCCATTTGCCTTTTGCTGGGGGGGTGTTAGCACCCACTCCTGGAAGACCTGGTAGAGGTGCTGCACATAGGCAGCGTGTGTGGCGCCCTGTTCGATTTTGAGGCGATAGGTGCGCCCGCGGTTTTGGGTTTCCAGTTGGGCATCGCCCAGCAAGATTCCGACCAGCACCTCACGCTGGAGAGGCGTGAGTTTGAGCTGCTGTTTGTAGGGTTCGATGGCATGTGTGTGTGCCATAGCCACCTCCTTCGTTTTGCGACGGACTGCACGCCTCCTGTGGGGAGGCTTCCGGTCGCCCGGAAGTTCAGACTGTCTCACCATCCACTGGCGTGGATGCTCGGCGTACAGTCGTTGAGGGGTCACGAAGACTTCCCTGCTGATTGTCCGCACCAGTCGCATTTTCAGTGGCGCATGCGCCACTAGCGCTGGATTCTGCACCCCTTCTCCAAAGCACGGAGGTGCGGCTTTGGGTGAGGGGACGGACTTCCCAGCATATAGCCGAGTTTGCCTCCGATGTTACCATCGGAGCGCCCCACTATTGAGGCGACCGCCCCAGTCAAACTACCCACCTAAGACTGTCTCCGAACCGGCTTACGGTCCGGGTTAGCACTTCAGTGGGTCAAGGGTGGTGTTCCATTGGCGCCGAAGCTCCCACCTACGCTCTACATGACACACCGAAATGCAATCCCAGGCTGTAGTAAAGCTCCATAGGGTCTTTCCGTCCTACCGCAGGTAACCCGCATCTTCACGGGTACTACAGTTTCACCGAGTGTCCCGCTGAGACAGTGGCCCAGTCGTTACGCTTTTCGTGCGGGTCGCAATTTACGCGACAAGGAATTTCGCTACCATAGGCAGTTGCCCCCTATGTCGCCATAGGGACTGGACCATATCTTCACTCCGCGTTTGGCGGAGTGTCTGGCGTATGGTCTCTGAGGATTCTCGCCAACACCTCGTGCAGCGGTCTGAGGCGCTGCTTCCCCTTCGCGGCTGGGTTCATCGCATACGCCTTCTCGACGATGCGTGCCAGTCCGTCAGGGGTCCGATGTTCCCCGCGGTTCATCATCTCCAGGATTTCGCGAAACCGCAGAAAGGTTTCGCGTTTGTTCGGGGAGGCGAAGGGAAGGACATACTTTTCGTAGAAGGGCACCAGTTTTTCCCAGAGGCTACGCCGGCAGTGAATGGCGTAGACGAGGCAGTTTGGGCTGCCGGGTTTGGGGTAGATGCGCCCTGTTTGGAAGACCTGCTTTGCCAGCTCCAGGATATTGCGTCCACTCGTGTGTTGGACAAGGTGGAACTCTGGGTCCACATAGTAGCCGTATCGGCTGGTTTCGTGGTGTTTGATGCTGACAAGCAGGGAGCCTTCACCTTCGATGAACCCCGCGAGGAACCATTTGGCGGCTTCGGTGTGGGCGAGTCTTTCCTGCTGATTGGCTCCACCCATCGCGTTTTCACCTCCTCGGTAGCGTGGGATACACGAGCTGTTCCAGCATATAGCCAGATTTTACAACGGCCCTGTGACGAACCGTTAGAGTTACGGCCGGCATTCACCCGGGCTTCAGTTTGGGGCTGCACCTTGCGGCTGACCCCTCCCCTTAACCTACGGGCATTGGCCAAGCGTCGCCCCCTATACGTCGGGTTACCCCTTCGCAGAGAGCTGTGTTTTTGGTAAACAGTCGCCGGGCCCTCTTTGCTGCGACCTCCTTGCGGAGGCACCCCTTCTCCCGAAGTTACGGGGTCAATTTGCCGAGTTCCTTAGCGGGACTTCTCTCGCGCGCCTGAGGCTCCTCGCCTCGCCTACCTGTGTCGGTTTGCGGTACGGTCAGGACGTTTCAACGCGGAACGGCTTTTCTCGGCTTGAGTCACGGTCGCTTCGTTCACCACGAGGGATCCCTTCGGCGCCCCAGAGTTGCCGCTGGGGCGCGCGCAGCCTTACAACCCTGCGCCCGACCGATTCTCAAGCGTCCCCGTTCTCGCTCCACGCCCTGGGGTGGGAATGTTGACCCACTGCCCTTCGCCTACGGCGTTTCGCCCTCGGCTTAGGACCGCCTAACCTTCAGCGGACGAACCTGCCTGAAGAACCCTTAGGCTTTCGGCGGACGGGATTCTCACCCGTCTTCTCGCTACTCGTGCCGGCATTCTCACTTCTGCACGCTCCAGCGGTGCTCACGCTCCACCTTCACTGCGTGCAGAACGCTCCCCTACCGCTCCCATTGCTGGGAACCCGCCGCTTCGGTGACAGGCTTAAGCCCCCTTACATTGTCGGCGCAGGCTCACATTCGACCAGTCAGCTGTTACGCACTGTTTAAAGGATGGCTGCTTCTAAGCCAACCTCCTGGTTGTCTACGCGAGCCTACATCCTTTCACACTTAGCCTGTGCTTAGGGACCTTAGCGGGCGGTCTGGGCTGTTTCCCTTTTGACAACGGCGCTCATCCGTCGCTGTCTCACTGCCACGGTTCCTGCTATGCCATTCGGAGTTTGGTTGGGTTCGGTAACCTGGTGGGGCCCCTAGCCCATCCAGTGGCTCTACCTGCATAGCATAGCCCGTGACGCTGCACCTCAATGCATTTCGGGGAGAACCAGCTATCTCCGCGCTCGATTGGCATTTCACCACACTACCCCCAGTTCATCCGAGCCCTTTTCAACGGACACCGGTTCGGCCCTCCACCGTGTGTTACCACGGCTTCAGCCTGACCAGGGGTAGATCGCGCGGTTTCGGGTCTACGCCTTGTGACTGAGTCGCCCTGTGAGGACTCGCTTTCGCTGCGGCTCCGCGCCTGAGGCGCTTAACCTTGCCACAAAGCGTAACTCGCCGGCTCATTCTGCAAAAGGCACGCCGTCAGGCTGTTCCCCTTGCGGGGCATAGCCCTCCGACTGCTTGTAAGCGCACGGTTTCAGGTTCTCTTTCACTCCCCTCGCCGGGGTGCTTTTCACCTTTCCCTCACGGTACTGGTTGCGCTATCGGTAGCAAGGAGTATTTAGCCTTACCCGGTGGTCCGGGCAGATTCGCACAGGGTTCCACTTATCCCGTGCTACTCGGGATCCCGACGGGGCGCTCCACTTTTCGCATACGGGGCTCTCACCCTCTATGGCGTGCCGTTCCAGGCAGCTTCTGCTAAGCGGAAGACGCTCCCTTGTGTCGGTCCCACGACCCCAATCGGGCACGCCCGACTGGTTTAGGCTGTTCCCCGTTCGCTCGCCACTACTGAGGGAATCCCATTCGGTTTCTTTTCCTCTGGGTACTGAGATGTTTCAGTTCCCCAGGTTCCCTCCACACCGCCTATGGGTTCAGCGGTGGGTGACCACCCTTGCGGTGGCCGGGTTTCCCCATTCGGGAATCCACGGATCAACGCCTGCTTGCGGCTCCCCGTGGCTTATCGCAGCTTGCCACGCCCTTCATCGGCTCCTTGCTCCTAGGCATCCACCGTGCGCCCTTAGTAGCTTGCCTCTATGGGCGCGCTTCTCGGTGACTCCAGTCCAATTGTCAAAGTGCTCGTGTGGGTCCGTTGCCCGTTGGACACCAGCCCAACTGTGAAGGTCCCGTGAGACCCTCAGAGTTAGGTTGGTGGAGGCGACCGGATTTGAACCGGTGACCCCCTGCGTGCAAAGCAGGTGCTCTCCCGCTGAGCTACGCCCCCGTTGGTGGGCGCGATTGGATTCGAACCAATGACCTCACCCTTATCAGGGGTGCGCTCTAACCAGCTGAGCTACGCGCCCAACATTCCCTCAAAACCGGACAGGCTGCCTTGCGAGCGAAACTCCGTTAAAGGAGGTGATCCAGCCGCACCTTCCGGTACGGCTACCTTGTTACGACTTAGTCCCCCTTACCAGCCACCACCTTCGGCGGCTCCCTCCCTTGCGGGTTAGGCGACCGACTTCGGGTGCAGCCGACTCGGGTGACTTGACGGGCGGTGTGTACAAGGCCCGGGAACGTATTCACGGCGGTATGGCTGACCCGCCGTTACTAGCGATTCCGCGTTCACGCAGTCGAGTTGCAGACTGCGATCCCAACTGAGGGCGGTTTTTTGGGATTCGCTCCCGCTCGCGCGTTCGCTGCCCTTTGTACCGCCCATTGTAGCATGTGTGAAGCCCTGGACGTAACCGCCATGCTGACTTGACGTCATCCCCACCTTCCTCCGTGTTGACCACGGCAGTCTCCTCCGAGTGCCCGGCATGACCCGCTGGCAACAGAGGACAGGGGTTGCGCTCGTTGCGGGACTTAACCCAACACCTCACGGCACGAGCTGACGACAGCCATGCAACCGGTGTGCACGAGTCCACGAGTTTCCCCGTGGAGGGCCCCTGTTTCCAGGGGCTTTCCCGTGCATGTCAAGCCCAGGTAAGGTTCTTCGGTTAGTATCGAATTAATCCACATGCTCCACCGCTTGTGCGGGCCCCCGTCAATTCCTTTGAGTTTCAACCTTGCGGCCGTACTCCCCAGGCGGGGCGCTTAATGCGTTAGCTGCGGCACTGAGGGCTTCGCCCCCAACACCTAGCGCCCATCGTTTAGGGCTGGGACTACAGGGGTATCTAATCCCTTTCGCTCCCCCAGCTTTCGCACCTCAGCGTCAGAAGCAGGCCAGAGATCCGCCTTCGCCACTGGTGTTCCTCCCGATATCAATGCATTTCACCGCTACACCGGGAATTCCAATCTCCTCTCCTGCCCTCGAGCCCCGTAGTATCCAGTGCAGCCTCCCGGTTGAGCCGGGAGATTTCACACCAGACTTACGGAGCCGCCTACGTGCGCTTTACGCCCAGTAAATCCGGGCAACGCTCGCCCCCTACGTATTACCGCGGCTGCTGGCACGTAGTTAGCCGGGGCTTATTCACCAGGTACCGTCCGAAGTCGTCCCTGGCAAAAGGAGTTTACACCCCGAAGGGCTTCGTCCTCCACGCGGCGTCGCTGGGTCAGGCTTTCGCCCATTGCCCAAGATTCCCGACTGCTGCCTCCCGTAGGAGTGGGGCCCGTGTCTCAGTGCCCCTCGGGCCGGCCATCCTCTCAGACCGGCTACCCGTCGCAGGCTTGGTGAGCCGTTACCTCACCAACTACCTGATAGGCCGCGGGCCCATCCCGAAGCGGATTGCTCCCTTTAGATACGCCAGCCGAAGCCAGCGTATCCACATCCGGTATTAGCCCCAGTTTCCCAGGGTTGTCCCGGTCTTCGGGGCAGGTTACCCACGTGTTACTCCGCCGTTCGCCGCTCTCGGCAGCCCCGAAGGACTGCCTGCCGCTCGACTTGCATGTCTAAGGCACGCCGCCAGCGTTCGCCCTGAGCCAGGATCAAACTCTCCGTCAGAAAACTCACTCCCGCATATCGCGGGCGAATTTTCTCCGGATGTTGATCAGGAGCTCGCAAAGCGCTTACCTGTCCGGTTTTCAAGGAACTCTCGCTGCCGACCTCTCCCGCTGGATCTGTCGGCAGGGGATAGTATACCCTATCCCAGACGCGTTTGTCAAGGGCGTTAGCCCCTGCTCTGAACGCTCCGAGAAATCTCAAGGTTCAAATCGCGGTCCGCTGGACGCTCTCTGGCTTCCAGCGGGGATATAATTTACCACATCGCCCCCCGCCTTTGTCAAGGGTTTCACCGCTTTTTGGGGGGAATTTACCCCCAAATTCCCCCCAAATTCCGCACCCGTCCCAAAACGGGTACAATTCCCGCAGGAGGTTCTTACGCACTATGCCTTACCCATGTTCTATCCGATTACCGCACCGTGTGCAACAGGTCACCGATATTGCCGACCTGATTGGTTATACACCGCTGATTCGCTTGCGCAAAATCACAGCCCATCTGCCCCCTACGATTGAAATCTATGGCAAAGCCGAATGGTTTAATCCCGGCGGCTCGGTAAAAGATCGCCCTGCCTGGAACATCGTGCGCGTTGCGCTGGAGCGCGGCGAGCTGACCCCCAACAAACGCCTGCTGGATGCCACCTCGGGCAATACGGGGATTGCGTTCGCGATGCTGGGCGCGGCGCTCGGCTTCGGGGTGACGCTCTGCATGCCCGCGAATGTGACCCCTGAACGCAAACGCATCCTGCAAGCCTACGGCGCCGAGGTGATCCTGACCGATCCACTGGAAAGCTCCGACGGCGCCATCCGCATGGCACGCCAGCTCTACGCCCAGAACCCCGAACGCTACTTTTATGCCGATCAATATAACAACCCCGCCAACTGGCAAGCCCACTACGAGACCACAGGAGTGGAAATCTGGTATCAGACCGAGGGGCGCATCACCCACTTCGTGGCAGGGCTGGGCACAACGGGCACTTTTGTGGGCACAGGACGACGACTGCGCACCTATAACCCGCAAATTAAATTGATTGCGCTCCAGCCCGACTCGCCGTTTCACGGGCTGGAGGGGCTGAAACACCTCGAGACCGCGATTGTGCCCGGGATTTATGACCCCACCCTCGCCGATGAGACGCTCTTTATCAGCACGGAAGATGCCTACCGCATGGTGCGCCGTCTGGCACGCGAGGAGGGGCTGCTGGTGGGGATTTCTTCTGGGGCGGCGGTGGTGGGAGCGCTGAAGGTCGCCGAACGCATCGCCCAGAGCGAAAACCCGCAGGCGGTGATTGTAACCATTCTCTGCGATAGCGCCGATAAGTATCTCTCGGAACGCCTGTGGGAGGAGGCGCCATGAAACTCCGGTTGCCCACCGAACTGGCAGAAGCGATTCGCACCCATGCGCAGGAGGAATATCCCCACGAGTGTTGTGGCGCACTTCTGGGGCACGAAGAAGGGGAACAGCGCTTCGTGGCGCAGGTTATCCGCTTAGCGAACGAGCGCACCGAAGAGCGGGAGCGCCGCTTCTTTGTCAGCCCCGAACAGGTGCTACGCGTGGAGCGTCAGGCTTCCCGCGAAGGAATGCTCCTGCTGGGGTTTTATCACTCTCATCCCGACCACCCCGCCATCCCCTCCGAGTACGACCGCCAGCACGCCCTGCCGTGGTATTCCTATTTAATCATCTCTGTGCGGCAGGGCATCCCGGCGGAAATTCGCTCGTGGCGCCTGCGTGAGGACCGCTCGCAATTTGACGAAGAGACACTTTTTCAGCAGGAACCCAGCCCCTGAGTGCGAATCGCGGGGGCTATGAGGCTCAAGAGTTTTCTTTTCGGGTTCCTTGCGTTCGTTCTGCTCAGCGTTGCTACAGCGCAGGTATCGGTCGAGCTGTTCAAAAATCTCAAGCCCCGCAATATCGGTCCCGCCAACATGGGCGGGCGCATCACCGATATTGAGGGGGTGCCCGGCAACCCACTAATGGTCTATGTAGGGACCGCGACAGGCGGACTCTGGAAAACCACCAACGGCGGCATCTCGTGGACGCCCCTGTTCGACGAGCAGGAGACCCAGACAATCGGCGATATTGCCCTGGACCCTCAGAACCCCGAAGTCGTGTGGGTGGGCACAGGCGAGGGCAACCCCCGCAACAGCATCTCGGTAGGGGCAGGCATCTACCGCTCGCGCGATGGGGGCAAAACATGGGAATATCTGGGGCTGCGCGAGGCACGCCAGATTACCCGAATTATCGTTCACCCGCGCGACCCGAACACCGTCTGGGTGGCTGCGCTGGGGAGCGCGTTTGGTCCCAACCCTGAGCGCGGGGTGTTCATGACCACCGACGGCGGCAAAACCTGGCAGAAGGTGCTTTATATTGACGAGCATCACGGCGCGTCCGATCTCGATATAGACCCCGTGAACCCGAACATTCTCTACGCCGGGATGTGGCGCTTCGAGCGCAAGCCGTGGACGCACACCAGCGGCAGCGAGCAGGGCGGGGTCTTCAAGTCCACCGATGGGGGGCGCACATGGAAAAAACTCACGAATGGGCTACCCAAACTGATGGGGCGCATCGGCGTCAAAGTCGCGCCCAGCAACCCGAATGTGGTCTATGTAATTGCCGAATCGAACGACGGCACGCTGTTTCGCTCCGACGATAAGGGCGAAACTTTCCGCCTCGTCTCGCGGGAAACCAACATCGTCTCGCGCGGTTTCTATTACACCGACATGCGCGTAGACCCCAAAGACGAGAACCGGCTCTACTTCCTGGCAACCCAGCTGCGCATGTCCATCGATGGCGGGCGCACCAGCGAACAGATCGCCTCGCGCGTGCATTCCGACCACCATGCGCTCTGGATTGACCCCACCAACCCCAACTGGATATGGAACGGTAACGACGGCGGGCTGGCGCTCTCGATGGATCGGGGCGCCACATGGGATGTGATTAGCAACATCCCGCTGGGGCAGTTCTATCAGGTGGTGGTCAGCAACGAGGCGCCCTTCTACCAGGTCGCAGGCGGTCTGCAGGATAACGGCAGCTGGGTCGGCTACGCCCGCACCAAAGACGGCGTGATTGTGAACGAACACTGGCGCATGGTCAGCTTCGGCGACGGCTTCCACTGTGTGTTCCACCCCGAAAAGCCCCACTGGGTTATCAGCGAGTCGCAGGGTGGCAATATTGTTCGCACCGATATGAACACGGGCATTCAGGAAAACATCAGCCCGCAGGCGCGCCGTGGCGACGGCGGTCCCGTCAAAGACCTCAAATACCGATTCAACTGGAACACGCCGATTGTGCTGTCGCCGCATGACCCCAACACGGTCTATGTGGGCGCACAGGTGGTGTTCAAGTCCACTGACTTCGGCACCACTTGGAGCATCATCAGCCCCGACCTCACCACCAACGACCCCGAAAAGCAAAAAGACGCGGGCGGTCCCGTGTGGGTGGAGAACACCACCGCCGAGTTCCACTGCACGATTATCAGCCTCGCCGAGTCGCCTGTTAAGCCCGGGGTCATCTGGGTGGGCACGGACGACGGCAACCTGCAGGTGACCTGGGATGGCGGCGCCTCGTGGACGAACCTCATCCGCAATGTGCCGAACCTGCCGCCTAACTCGCCTGTCTCGCATGTGGAGCCTTCGCGCACGGATGTGAATGTCGCGTATGTTGCCTTCGACCGCCACATGTTTAGCGACTATCGCCCTTACATCTACAAAACAACCGACGGCGGCAAGACCTGGCAAAAGATTACGAATGGGCTGTGCGACGAGTGCTATGTGTTCGCCGTGCGCGAAGACCCCCGCAACCCGAACCTGCTGTATGCGGGCACGGAGCGTGGGCTTTACATCTCCTTCGACGGCGGTCAGAACTGGCAGAAGATGCCCAACCTGCCCGCAGTGCCCGTGCATGACATGGTGGTGCATCCGATTATGAACGACCTCGTGGTGGGCACGCACGCGCGCAGTGTGTATGTGTTCGACGACATCACGCCGCTGCAGGAGATTAGCCCCGACATTCTGAATAAGCCTGCGCACCTGTTCACGCCGCCCACCGCGTGGCGCTATTCGGGGCGCTTCTCGCGTTATGGGCGCGGCGACCGCCCCTACACAGCGCCTACTCCCGCCTCAGGCGCCATGATAACCTACTACCTCAAGGAGAAGCCGAAGGAGGGGCGCGTGCGCCTGCAGATTCTGGACGCGCAGGGCAAAGTGCTACGCGAGCTGACCCGTATCCCGCAGGAGCCCGGCATCCATCGCGTGGAGTGGGATCTGCGCATGCGCGTCGGCGCTGAAGAAGAGGAACCTGAAACCCCTGCGCCCGGTCAGCGCCCCACACCAGGGAGAACCCCACTCGGTCCGCAGGTGCTGCCCGGCACTTACACCGTGCGCCTGATTGTGGGCGACTTCCAGACCGAGAAGCCGCTCACCGTGCGTGTGGAACCCGCGCTGGAGCCATACCTGCTGAACATGAAAGCAGGCTACCAGTTCGCGCTGGAAGCGCTGGAGATGATTCAGAAACTGAATCGCGCGGCGCAAACCCTCAGCAGCATCGAGACCCAGCTGCAGAACCTGCGCCAGACCGCACGCCAGCAGGGCATCCGCCTGCCTGAAGCGGTCAGCAAAGCGCTGGAACAGCACGAGAAGACCATCAACGAGCTGGAAGCGCAGATAGACAACCCCAACACGGGTCTGGCGTATGCGCGTGGACCGCGCCTGCGCGGGCGGCTCAACTCGGTCTACTCCGCCGTCTCCAGCAACACGGGTCCCACACAAGCGCAGATTACCTACTTCAACGAGGTCAAGGCGGAGTTCGAAGCGCTCTACGCCCAGATTCAGGACTACCTCCAGAAGCAGGTGCCCGCGCTGAACGAAACCCTCAAAACCCACAACCTGCCGATTGTGCTGGTTGGGGGAAGCGTGCAGTGATTCCGTCCACGGGGGGCGATTCTGCCCCCCGTAGAGTATCCAATTGTGGTATACTTGCCGTCAGGGAGGAAGCTCCGATGGTTCCCATGCTTCGCCTACTGGGGGTATTCGCAGTCCTCGTCGCGATGCATTATGGCAACGCCCAGACCGTCGCGTTCGAGACAGACTACTACACTTTCGAAGCGATTGCCCAACGCCTCTCCGTAGGGGGGCGCAAAGTGGTCTGTGCGCCAGCGTTGCGTCAGCGGATGGCGTTGCTCTCGCTCAAGCCTCGTGATTGGGACTCGATGCGCGTCCTGCTGGAAACGGGCTTAGACCTCCGTATCCGCCCCGACTCGAAAGACCGTAATCGCTGGTATATGGAGCGTCGCACAGAAATCGAGGAAAAGCGCCTTGTGTCTCTCATCGCACAGCGCCTACACCATCAAGCCCCAGGCGAAATGCCGAACTGGGTGGAAATTTTTGAGAGCCTGCCCCCTGTTACGGAGGCGGACTTTACGGCGCTGGTTGAGCATTTCCAGAAAAACGAGGATGCATGGCGGTCAGCTCTGGAGTCGTCTGATGGCTCGCTGGCGGATATAGTACTCCGAGCGCTGGAGCAGATCGAGTTGCCGCAGGTGTCGCCCGTGCTTATGGAATGGGCTCAGGCGCAAGCGCAACTGCCCCCGTCCGCTTTTATCGCGCGCTTCGGGAAGCGCTTTGGAACCCATTTTGCCCATCGGGAGAGCACGCTCAAAGCCAAGTTCGCGTTGTTGGGAATTGCGCAGGTGTGGCCCTACAGGCATCATGTGGTACTTTGGACGCAGGCGCTCCGCGCTCTTCAGTCTCCAACACTGATAGAGCAGGCGTTGCGAAACGGAATGGCGTGGCGTGTTGCGTCTTTGCCTGAATCGCTGATGCCTTACGCCGCGCAGTTAACACGCGAAAAACCGCTCGCAAGCCCGCCCACGCCCCTCGTGGAGCTCCCCCAAGTGGCTCTGAACTTCGCTCTTGAACTGCAAACCGACACGATTCGGCTCGTTCGCACGCTCTACCTGATTAGCCCGGAGGGGATTTACCGAATTGTGGATGACGATGGAGTTTTTAGCGTGGACGCCGATACCGAGTCCCTCCTGTCTCTCTTCAAGGAACTGGATGCGACCTTTGCGAAGCGATACGAGCAGGCAACGCAAACGCATTCTGCTCTCCTGCGCGAGGCTCCGCTGAACGAACCGATTGCATGCGACGAAAAGTGGGCGTGGGCGCCCATACAAGGGGGATTTTACTCCCTCTACTCATGGATTGCCAGCTTCGCGATTGCCCGCAATCAGGAGGTGATCGCCGAGGTTTACGCGAGGAGGGCATTGATAGACGAGAGGAAGCTTCATGCGCTGGCAAACCTGCACGGTAATCGCGCTATGCGTCCCCCCATACGCCTTGACATCCTGCTGCGGGCGACTGCTGAAGGTGCATGGCGGGTAGAGCGCACGCAGGGTGTGTGGGTCTGGCGCAACTGGCTTGCCTTTCTGGATCGTCAGCAGGACATCCCGTGGGGTGTGGTACGCCAGTGGGTGCGCGGCGAACGCACACTCGGCACACTGGAGCAACTGAAACGCGCCGTTTCACCTGCCCAAATCCACTGGCTCCACGCGGTGGGCGATGTTTTTATCGATGGCTTCTTTCCTTTGCCTAATCAACCCCTGCGTCGACCCACTTTCGAAATACTGGGGGAACAACTCCTCTCGGTAGAGCTTGTGCGCGCGTTGCCTCCCGACCTGCGTAACTTTAAGGATAGCCGAATTCGGATTCCTGCCTCGCAGGTTCCCTACGGCGCCTTGCGCAATTGGCTACGCCAGAGTTTCAACGCCCGAACCATACACAAATACCTACCTCTTCGTGAGCTGGCACTCGCTTGCCTGTGGTTGGGCAGGCAGGAGTTCTTTCTGGAGTGGGTTATCCGCTATGGGGTTGTTGAAATACAAAATACTGCCGAATGGGGCGCATTGGCTGTTGTGATGGAACTGCGCTTCGAAGGGGAGTAGCGCGCCCGTTTGCAGGAAACATCCCCCACTCTGCGAATCCAGTCCCCGCTATGAGCGCACCCAGAACGACACGGCGAGAGTTTCTCAAGCAGACACTAAGCGTCGGAGCAGGATTGCTATTTCTGAAATCGGGCTGGACGAAAGGCACTTCGCCCAACGATAAGCTGAATATCGCGGTGATTGGCGTGGGCGGACGCGGCTGGGATAACCTGATGGGCGTCGCCCGCACCGAAAATATCGTCGCCCTGTGCGATGTGGATTTGAACAACCTCGCGCGCGCGGCGAAAGTGTTCCCGCAGGCGATGCTGTTCGCCGACTATCGCGCGCTGTTTGACCGCTATCATCGGCTGTTTGACGCGGTGGTGATTAGTACACCCGACCACCACCACGCCCTGCCGACGATGCGCGCCCTGCAACTGGGCAAGCATGTCTACTGCGAAAAGCCGCTGATGCACTCGGTGTGGGAGTGCCGCGCCGTTCGCGAACAGGCACGCAAGGTGAAAGTCGCCACGCAGATGGGCAATCAGGCGCACTCCAGCGACGCCCTGCGCACGGCGGTGGAAGTGATTCGTTCGGGCGTGATTGGTCCCATCCGCGAAGTGCATGCCTGGAGCGACCGCCCCATCTGGCCGCAAGGCATGGAGCGTCCCGCTGGCGAGAAACCTGTGCCCCCCACGCTGATGTGGGATCTCTGGCTGGGACCTGCCCCCACGCGCCCCTACAACGACGGTTATCACCCCTTCGCCTGGCGCGGCTGGTGGGATTTCGGCACGGGCGCCCTGGGCGATATGGGCTGCCACATCATCGACACCGCCTACTGGGCGCTGGAGCTGGGACTGCCTATTAGCGTGGAAGCCGAAGGCGAACCCCATATGCCCGAAACGGGACCCAGGTGGAGCATCGTGCGCTATGAGTTCCCCGCGCGCAAGGGCATGCCGCCCGTCAAACTCACATGGTACGATGGGGGACGCAAGCCGCCCGCCGAGCTGATTGAAAACAACCCGATGGTGCCGAACGGGGTTATCTGCGTTGGGGAGAAGGGAGTGATTTACTTCCCACACGCGGTGCAGGTGCAACTTTTCCCGAAGGAGCGCTTCGCCGACTTCCAGCCGCCTGCGCCGACGCTCCCACGCTCCCCAGGGCACTACGAAGAGTGGATTCAGGCGTGCAAAACAGGCAGCCCCACCTACAGCAACTTCGAATATGCCACCACGCTCACCGAAGCGGTGCTGCTGGGCAATGTGGCGTTCCGTGCCAAACAAAAAATCTACTGGGACGCCCAGGCAGGGCGCGTAACGAACACCCGCGCTGCCGACGAGTTCGTCCAGCGCCCCTACCGCCGCGGCTGGGAGTGGTGGTAAGATTCGCGTGGCATGGTATACTGTTGCCATGCCACGCAATCGGGTGATGTATCTGGGCGTGCTGGTGGTCGCGGCTTCGGCGCTGCTCTATCTGGGCGGAATGCTGATCAAGCTCATCGAGTGGTTCCTGCCGTGGGCGGCAGGTGCGGGGGTAGCGCTTATTTTGATTGGGCTGTGGATGGAACTGCAGAAAAACAAGAAGCCCAAACCTGTGAACGATAAAGCCGCCACCGAGACGCAAGCGCAGACCACCCAGACAGGAGAACCGCGATGAACCAGTGGGTTCGGCTTGGGTTGGCGGTGCTGATTGTGGTGTTGCTGCTCAGCGTGGGGCTGCGCATCCTCTCGGTGGCGATTGCGCTGGTGCGTTTCTTTTTCCCCTTGCTGGTGCTGGTGGGCGCGGGTCTCATCCTTTACGGCTTGATTCGCCACTTTCGTGCCCGCGCCCTGCAAGGTAAAAACGGCTATCCCCCGCTGGATGATTGAGGCGTCTTAGCCTTCGTTCACGCAGGGTTCCTCTGAAGGCTCCAGATAGAGCTCTATTGCTTCGCGGATATTTTGCAGAGCTTCCTCTATGGTACCACCCTCGCTGATACAACCCGGTAGGGCAGGAACATAGACCGTGTAGCCCCCGTCTTCACTCGGCTCCAGCACGACTTTGAAAGTCATTTGCTCACCTCCTGTTTCATTCTTGATCCTCGGCAAACGGGTAGGTGGGCAGGTTCACCCGAAGAGGCTTATCCACGCGATACCCCAGCGCGTAGTCTGCCTGCAGGAGCGTGTGAATCTCCGAAGTGCCCTCGTAGATGGTCGCGCCTTTGCTGTTGCGGTAGAAGCGCTCTACGGGGTATTCGTCGGAGAAACCGTAGGAGCCGAAAATCTGCACGGCGGCGTTTGCAGCGCGATTCGCCGCCTCGGTGGCGTACCATTTCGCCAGCGAGGTCTCCCGCGTGTTGCGGAGTCCCACATTCTTCATCCAGCCCACCTTCTGATAGAGTAGCACGCTGATCTGGTAGTCGGCTTCCATCTGAGCAATCTTCTGCTTGATGAGCTGGTGTTCTGCCAGTGGCTTGCCGAAAGTTTTGCGCTCTTTGGCGTAGCGCACGGACTCTTCAAGGCACGCGCGGATCAGCCCTGCGGAGCCTGCGGCGACGGTGTAGCGCCCCTGATCCAGCGCGAACATCGCGATTTTGAACCCTTCACCCTCTTCGCCCAGTCGGTTCTCTACAGGCACGGCGACATTCTCAAACACCACGCCGCCTGTGTTGCCCGCGCGCACGCCCAGCTTGCCCTTGATGGTGTAGGGTTTGACGCCCGGGCGCTCGCGCTCCACGATAAACGCGCTCAAGCCCGAATGGTCGCGGCGCGCCTTCTTCTCCATATCGGTCCACGCGACCACCAGATACTGGTCTGCCACTTCCGCCAGCGAAATCCAGATTTTCTCGCCGTTGAGGATGTAGTGATCCCCCTCGCGGCGGGCGGTGCTTTGCATGCCGACCACATCACTCCCGGCGTTCGGCTCGGTGAGGCAGAACGCGCCCAATCGCTGCCCGGTTGCTTGCGGGCGCAGGAAACGCTCCTTCTGCGCCTCGGTGCCCCAGCTGAGAATCGTCAGCGCGGTCAGCCCGACATGCACCGACATAATCACGCGCAGGAAGGTGTCGCCATATTCCAGCTCCTCACACGCAATACCGAGACTGATGTAGTCCAGCCCGGAGCCGCCCCACTTGCGCGGGATACAAATCCCCAGCAAGCCCAGTTCGGCGAGGCGCGCATAGATTTTCGGGTCGGCGCCATGACGATCCCACTCACGGATGTAAGGCTTCACTTCGTTCTCCACAAACTTGCGTACCGTATCCCGCACCATCAGGTGCTCTTCACTGAGCGAGAAATTCATCCTAACAACCTCCTTACTGGGCATGAGTATACCCATCGGCGCACTTCCTAAACAGGTACAATTAGGGCTTAAGGAGGCGTTTTATGCTGACCGAAGCCCTGAGCTTTGACGATGTGTTGCTCGTGCCCAACTACTCGGCGGTTCTCCCCGACCAGGTAGACACTTCCACCACGCTGGTGCGCCACATTCGTCTGCGCATCCCGATTGTGAGCTCGCCGATGGACACCGTGACCGAATCGCGCATGGCGATTGCGCTGGCTCGCGAAGGCGGCGTCGGCGTCATCCATCGCAATATGCCCATCGAACGCCAGGCGATGGAGGTGGATCGCGTCAAACGCAGCGAACACGGGGTCATCTGGGACCCGATTTACCTCTCGCCCGACCACACGGTGCGCGACGCGCTGGCGCTGATGGAACGCTACCACATCTCGGGCGTGCCTATCACCGACTCGGAAGGCAATCTCGTCGGCATTCTCACCAATCGCGACATTCGGTTCGAAACGAACTACGATCGCCCCATCCGCGAAGTGATGACCAGCGAGAATCTGATTACCGCGCCCGTCGGCACCACGCTCGAAGAGGCGGAACAAATCCTGCAAAAATATAAAATAGAGAAGCTCCCGATTGTCGATTCAGAGGGCAAGCTGCGCGGGCTGATTACGATTAAAGACCTGCTCAAGATTCGCCAGCATCCGCACGCCACCAAAGACGAGAAAGGACGCCTTGTGGTGGGCGCGGCGGTGGGTCCCTTGCGGGAGCCTGTGGAGCGGGCAAAAGCGCTCGCCGACGCAGGCGTGGACTTTATCGTGGTGGACTCCGCACACGGGCACTCGGAGGGCGTGCTTCAGGCAGTGCGGGCGATTCGGCGCGCTTTGCCCGATGTGCCCGTGATTGGGGGGAATGTCGCCACACGCGAGGGCGTGCGCGCACTGGTAGAGGCGGGCGCAGAAGCCATCCGGGTGGGGCTGGGCGCAGGCTCCATCTGTACCACGCGCGTGGTGGCGGGCGTCGGCGTGCCCCAGCTCACCGCCATTATGGAATGCGCCGAAGAGGCGGACAAACTCGGCGTGCCGATTATTGCCGACGGCGGCATCCGCTATTCGGGCGATATTGTGAAAGCGCTCGCGGCAGGCGCCAGCGCCGTGATGCTCGGCAACCTGCTGGCAGGGTGCGAGGAATCGCCCGGTGAGATTGAAATCTATCGCAACCGCGCCTACAAGGTCTACCGCGGCATGGGTTCCGTGAGCGCGATGCGTGAAGGCTCCAGCGACCGCTACTATCAGACCGACCCGCGCAAGATTGTGCCCGAAGGCGTGGAAGGGCGCGTGCCCTACCGCGGTCCGCTTTCGGAAACGATTCACCAGCTGGTGGGCGGGTTGCGTTCTGGAATGGGCTATCTGGGCGCCGCGAACCTGAAAGAGCTGCGCGAAAAGGCGCGCTTCATCCGAATCACCAACTCCGCCCTGCGCGAGAGCCACCCACACAGTGTTTCCATCACGCGCGAACCGCCCAACTACTGGACAGGCGGCGAAGAGTAAGGAAGCCCCATGCGTCGGGTTGCCATCGGGATTGGGGTTCTGCTACTCGTCTTGAGCGGCGCGCTGCTGAGCGTCTTTGGGCGACTCTGGCACCTGTGGTTTCCCAGTTATCGCCCGCCCGTGATGTCCACGCTGGAGGCGAAAGCGCGACGCTTCTGCGAGCAGAAGGGCGCGCCCTTCCCGCTGCGCCAGCCATCGGTAGAAATTTACAAGGCACGGCGCGTGTTGCGCCTCTACGACGGGATGCGCCTCCTCGCGGAGTTCCCGATTGCGCTCGGCTCCCGCCCAGAGGGCGACAAAGAGCGCGAAGGCGACCGCAAAACGCCCGAAGGCAGCTTTTATGTCTGCGAGAAGCACTACAGCCCCCGCTTCTACCTCTTTCTCGGCTTGAGCTACCCTGCGCCCGACGACGCGGAACGAGGCAAACTCAGGGGGCTGATTGACGAATCTCAGTATCGCGCGATTCTGCAGGCGCATCAGGAAGGCAGATGCCCCCCGTGGGATACGCCGCTGGGGGGCGCGATTGGCATTCACGGCGGCGGCACCCACCGCGACTGGACACTGGGCTGTATCGCCCTCGATAACGCGCACATCGAACTGCTCTATGTGCTGCTGCCTGTTGGCACGAAAGTACAAATCTACCCGTGATGACTCCACTGGCGCGTTCCTCTAACCGTAACAATAGCACGCAGCATCCGGAGCCATTCTGGGCTTTACCGTGGACACGGCTCGCTGAAGAACTGTCTACAAGCCCTGAAGGGCTAACTGAAGCGGAGGCATCTCGCCGCCTAGCGCTCTACGGTGCCAACACTATCTCTGCTACGCGCGGTACGAATAAACTGATGATGCTCTGGCGCCAGTATACAAATCCCATTGTACTGATTTTAATCGGCGCGGCGCTCATCTCTGGTATGCTGGGCGACTGGAGTGATACAGTGATTATCTGGGTCATCGTAATCGGGAGCGGTCTTCTGGGGTTCTGGCAAGAGTCCAGCGCTTCGGACGCCTTAAAAAGGCTTCTGGCGCGTGTTCAGGTTCAGGCGAATGTGCTGCGGGGCGGGCAGCTCCGCCGGATTCCGATTGCGCAACTGGTCCCCGGCGACATCGTTCATCTGACAACAGGAGACCTGATTCCTGCTGACGGTGTGGTTGTCTCGGCGCAACACCTGATGGTGAATGAAGCAATGCTGACAGGTGAAAGTTTTCCTGTGGAGAAAACTTCCGAACCCTCTGCTCCGGAAGCGTCGCTTGCAGAGCGGGGCAACGCGCTCTGGATGGGCAGCTATGTTGCCAGTGGTGAAGCGACGATGCTGGTCGTGCATACAGGCTCACGCACCCAGTTTGGGCAGATCGCATTGAGGCTCCGGCTGCGCCCCGAAGAAACCGACTTCGAGCGGGGTATACGACGATTCGGCAACTTGCTGCTGGATGTTACGCTGATTTTGGTGCTGCTGATTTTCGCGTTCAATGTGTACCTGAAGCGCCCCGTGGTCGATTCGTTTTTGTTTGCGGTCGCGCTGGCGGTCGGGTTAACGCCTCAGCTCCTCCCTGCGATTATCACGGTCAATCTCGTGCGGAGAGCATCCGAGATGGCGCGCGTGCGCACACTGGTCAAGCGGTTATCGGCTATCCAAAACCTCGGCAGCATGAATGTTCTTTGCTCCGATAAGACAGGCACGCTCACCCTGGGGGTCATGCAGGTGCACGCCGCGCTTGATGTGCAAGGGCGCGAAGACCCGCGTGTTCTTTCTTACGCGGTGGTCAACGCCCGCCTTCAGCAGGGTTTTTCCAACCCGATTGATGAGGTTCTTCAGCGGCAGGAAGGTGATTTTGAGGCAGGGTGGGAGCGTCTCGGCGAAATTCCCTACGACTTCACACGCAAGCGTCTGAGCGTGTTGGCTCGTAATACCGCAGGCAGTTTGCCAGAGTTCGCCCCATCACGTGTCGTCTTAATCACAAAAGGCGCGTTCCAACAGGTTCTGGCGGTCTGTGATACGGCACTTCTCGGAGAGAAAATAGTACCCCTCTCGCAGGTGCAAAGCGAGCTGGTTTCATGGGTTCATCAACAGATGGAGGCAGGCTACCGGGTGCTGGGAGTCGCGGTCCGATTCCTGCCCACAGCCGAAATCAAACTGGATGCGTCGTTAGAGAGCCAGATGACTTTTATAGGGTGTGTCTTGTTCAGCGACACTTTGAAGCCGACCGCTCCCGAAGCGCTGGCTCAGCTGCGTCGTCTCGGCGTTACGCTGAAAGTCATCACAGGCGACCACGCTGCCGTGGCACGCCATCTGATGCGCCAACTGGGCTATTCGGAACCCCGGATTATGACCGCTCAGGCACTTAACCAGCTCTCCGAAGAAGCTCTGATCCGCAGGGTGGAAACGATCGATGTCTTCGCGGAAGTGGAACCGCATCACAAAGAGCGTATCATACGCGCCATGCGCAAAGCGGGCTACACGGTGGGCTACCTGGGCGACGGGATTAACGACGCCCCTGCGCTCTACGCCGCGGATGTGGGGATTTCAGTGGACACAGCCGCCGATGTCGCCAAAGAGGCGGCGGACATTGTGCTACTGGATAAAGACCTCTCGGTTCTGGCGGGGGGAATTCGCGAAGGGCGGCGCGTCTTTGTGAACACCCTCAAATATATCTTTATGGCGACCAGCGCCAACTTCGGGAACATGTTCAGCATGGCGGGTGCCTCCCTCTTTCTCCCCTTCTTACCTCTATTACCCAAACAGATTCTACTCGTGAACCTGCTTACCGATCTGCCCGAAATGGCTATTGCCACCGATCGTGTGGACGAGGAACAGGTGGCGCAACCTGCACGGTGGGATGTCCGCCTCCTCCGGAATTTTATGCTCGTGTTCGGTCCACTCAGTTCCATCTTTGATTACCTGACCTTCGGGGTCTTGCTGGGGCTGCTCCATGCACAAGCCCCTGAATTCCGCACAGGCTGGTTTGTGGAATCGGTTATCTCCGCCTCGATGGTCGTGCTTGTCGTGCGCACGCGACGCCCCTTCCTCCGGTCTCTACCCAGCCGATGGTTGCTGGGGCTTTCCATGCTGGTATGGATTATCACCCTCTGGCTACCCTACTCCCCCCTTGGAACACTCCTTGGCTTTGTCCCCTTGCCGCCTCTCTTTCTGATTGCCCTGTGCGGTATCTTGCTCGCCTATGTTGGCGGTGCCGAGATAACAAAGCGCCTCTTCTGGTCTTACGAACATTTGCACGCCACACCCCCTGCAGGGAAAACAACTTTTACGGCAAATTCTTAAGACCCCGGAGGACAACGCATGACGCCTGCGAACACGACACACATCATTCGCGCTCCCGTTGAGGTGCGCTGTCAGCAGGAGCTGGAAAAGCTCAAGGCGTGGGATCGGTGGAGCAAGCCGCCCGGATGGCAACTCTCGCCCCGCGCGGTGGAAGTGTTTGTGCTGGGGGATTCGTCGCTGGGGATTCGCCCCAAGTATGTGGGCGACCGCGAGCGCGTGCAAGTCGCGATTGCTACCCTCGCCAGCGACCGCGCCCTGCTCCTGGTGGGCGAACCGGGCACCGCCAAATCGTGGCTCTCGGAACACCTCAGCGCCGCCATCTGCGGCAACTCCCAGCTCACCGTGCAGGGCACAGCGGGCACCACCGAAGACCAGATTAAATACTCGTGGAACTACGCCCTGCTGATCGCGGAGGGTCCCAGCGAGCGGGCGCTTGTGCCCAGCCCCATCCTGACCGCGATGCGCAAAGGGCAGATTGCCCGATTCGAAGAAGTTACCCGCTGCGCCAGCGAGGTGCAGGACGCGCTTATCTCCATCCTTTCCGAGAAGGCGATGGCAATTCCGGAGCTGGAGCGCATCGAGTACGCCCAGCGCGGGTTCAATATCATCGCGACCGCCAACACGCGCGACCGCGGCGTCAACGAGATGTCCTCCGCGCTCAAACGCCGATTCAACTTCGTGGAGCTGCCCGTGCTATCCGACCTGCAGCAGGAGGTGCAGATAGTGCGCCAGCGGGCGCAGGAGATGCTCAGCGAGCAGGGACTGCCCACCGACCTGCCCGACGATGTGGTGGAAACGCTCGTTACGGTGTTTCAGGAGCTGCGTCAGGGGCAAACCCTCGATGGCGCCCAGAAAATCAAGCGCCCCTCCACCGTGATGAGTACCGCCGAGGCGGTGAGCGTGCTGTTTGGAGGCTGCCTGCTCGCCCACTACTTCGGCGAGGGCACGGTGGACGGCAAACATGTGATGAACCTGCTGGTGGGCGCGATTGCCAAAGAAGACAAAAGCGACCTGGACGCGCTGGGCGAGTATCTTGAGACGGTGGTTCGCAAACGCGAGGGGAGAGTATGGCGTCAGATCGCGTCGGCGCGGCGACTGCTGAAAGAGTAGAGTCGCTGGCGGTTCGCATTCGGGGGGTGCATGTGGTGCCGGTGCGCCACCATTCGCCGGCGCTGGCGCGGGCGGTGGCGGAGGTGATTCGCGCCGTGCGCCCCCAGCGCGTGCTGATTGAGGGTCCCTGCGACGCCAACGACTGGATTCCTGCGCTGGCGCACCCGGAGGCGGAAGCGCCCCTCGCGCTGCTGGCATACCGCCAGCCCGACACGCGCGGGCAAACCGCCAGCGCGAACCTCACCCCCCAGTTCTGCTTCTACCCGATGTGCGACTACTCGCCCGAGTTGGTCGCCCTGCGCACGGCGGCTGAGCTGGGTATCCCTACCGCGTTTTGCGATATTCCAGCACGCGCCGCGCTCCGCGAACCCGACGCCGACTCCGAAGAAAGCGCCCCCGCCACAAGCGACACCCCCTCCGTGTGGACACGCGTCGCCCAGCGCATGGGCTTCCGCAACCACGAGGAATGGTGGGAAAGCGTTTTCGAATCGCACGCCATGCCCACCCCCATCCTGCTGCGCATGCTCCACGAGTGGGGCAAACTGGTGATAGCAGAATCGCCCCCCAGTGAGATGGATCAGTTGCGCAACGCCCACATGTGGCGCTGGGTGGAGAATACAATCGCAGAGGGCGTTCCCCCAGAGGCGATTGTGCTGGTGGTGGGCGCCGCCCACAGCGCCGCCTTTGACCAGCCCGACTTCAAAGCAGATTACGACCCCAATCACCCGTTGCTGAACGCGCCGCCTGCCCAGTTTGTGCTGATTCCCTACTCGTTTCCGCGCCTGTCGGAGCAGTCGGGCTACGGCGCGGGCAACCGGGCGCCGCAATTTTATCAGGACCTCTGGCAGTTCGGCTCGCTGGAAATGGCGACCTGCGTCGCGCTGACGCGCATGGTGAACCAGATGAAACTGCAGGGCGACAGCGCCTCGCACGCGGACGCGATTGAAGCGTTCCGTGTGGCGAAAGCGCTGGCGGCGCTACGGAGCAAGCGCCAGCCCGGCTTTGACGAGGTGATCGATGCGGGCGTCGCCGCGTTCGGGCGCGGGAGCGAGGAGCGCGTGCGCCATGCGCTCCAGCGCGTGCTGATTGGCGAGCGCGTCGGGCGCGTGCCACCCGACTGCGGCGTGCCCCCGCTCAATCAGGAGTTTCACCTGCTCGCGAAACAGCTCGGTATCCCCGTCAAAGACAACCCCACCGACCTGCGCCTGAACCTCGCCGAGCCGCACGCCGTGCAACAATCCATCTTTCTGCACCGCGTGAATGTGGCGGGCATCCCCTTCGCCGAGTTCCGACGGGGCGAAACGGCGACCCTGCAACAGATTGGACGCCTGCGTGAACACTGGCGCGTGCAGTGGACACCCCTGACCGACACCGCTTTAGCCGAAGCCGTTATTTACGGCAACACGCTCCGCGAGGTGGCGCGCAACCGCATCCGCCCCCGACTGGAAGAGCGCGAGAACCTCGAAACGGTCAGCAAAGCGGCGCTGGAGGCGGTGCTGTGCGACCTGCCCGAACTGTATGGAACCGCGCTGGAGGCGCTTGAGGAAGCCTCGGTGCGCGACGGCGACTTTCTGCATCTCTCGGCGGCGACCTATCGCCTGGCGGCGCTGGTGGAATATGGCGGGGCGCGCGCCGTCCAGCGTGAGGTGTTCCAGCCCCTGATGGAGCGCATGTACGCCCGCGCCTGCCTCCACCTGCCCGCCAGCACCGACTGCGGCGACGAGACCGCTTACGAGATTGGTAAAGCCATCCGCCTGATGCACGACCTCGCCGCGCGAGTCCCCGCGCTGGATCAGACGCTCTGGCTCGCCCAGTTGCACGAGACGACCCTGCTGGAGCGTACCCATCCCTACCTCAAGGGGCTGGGCGTGGGGCTGCTGGGCTGGGAGCAGGACGCCGAATCGCCTCTGTTCGCGCTCGCTCAGCGGATGCTCTCGCCGGGCAACGACATCGTGCATACCGCGCAGTTTATTGAAGGGCTTCTGAACGCAAATCCCGGCGTGGTGGCGCGCTCGCGCCAGATGGTGACGCGGCTGGACAGCTTCGTTCAGGCAATCCCCAAAGACCACTTCCTGCGCGCCCTGCCCGCGCTCCGACGCGCCTTCAGCAGCCTCAGCCGAAACGATATTCACTACCTCACGGAGAACCTGACCGCCCTCTACGGGCTGGACGAGACAGGCGACCCGAACCGTCCCAAATGGGTCTACACCGAGCTGACCCCCACCGAAGTGGAGGCGCTCTACCATCAACTGGAGTGGCTATGCGCGCACTCATAGAAGATTTGCAGGTGGCTTTGCGTGAGACGCTCGCGATGGGGCTGGACACCCCCAGCGCGTTAGACCGCCTCGCCGCGCTTACGGAACCCCTGCGCTCGGTGGGGCTGGAAGTGCTGGCGCAGAGCGTTGAAGCCATCACAAACGCCACGCCCAGCGACGAACCCGAATACGCCGCGGTGATCAACGAGCTGGTGCGCCTCTGGGAAGTATGTGAGCAGGTGCTGCTCCGCACACACCCCGTAATGACCCTGACAAAACTGCCCGAATCGCGGGGCTGGCTGAGTTTGGACTTCGCACCCGATGAGCCGCTGATTGCCCTGCTGACAGGCGCGGCGCCGCTTACGGCGCTTCTGCCCGCGCTGGAAGAGCAGATTAACCGCTGGAAGTGGGGCGACTCGCTGACGCCCATGCGCCTGATGCTGGGGCACTCCGTCCTGACTCAGCAGGCGGGCGCACGCCTGCGCGAACACGGCACGCAGTTTCTGCAGAGCCTGCGCCTGCTGGCATCTAACACCACACCCCTGCAGCGCATTCGTCTCGCCGAACTCGTGATGGACCTCTACGAAGAGGGGCAGATTCGCACGCTCCAGCCCTACCTCAAGCGCCTGCCCGAATCGATGCCGCTACGACGCCGCGCTATGCAACTGGGGGTCGCCCTGCCCGACTCCAGAGAGCGCGCACACGAAACACTGGAAGATTCCGAACTGCTCCACGCGCTCCAGAATTCGGGGCTGACGCGCCAGGGCTTCAGCGAGTTAATGCGCCGCCATGCGCATGAGGTGATGTGCTTGCCCGACGACTCACCCGTTCTCACATGGTTGTTGGAATCGCTGGAAGCGCTGGCGCGCTCGGTTCGCGACCGACTGGAGCTGGTTGCCCGCGTGCCCCATCCACGCGCGACGGAGATGCTGCTGAACTCGCCCCACCTGACGCCCCGCGCGCTGGAGCTCCATATTGAAGCCACGCGCGACTACCGCCTCGCGCCCCTGCTGTTCCACTTCGGCAATCGCAGCCCGCTGTTGCCGTGGGGGGTGGTGAACAGCCTCGGCGATGCACTCTTCTTCCCGATTGTGCTGAACCTGCACCCCGAAGCGCTGCCCCGCTACGCCGAGTATGCGCACTATCTCATTCAACACTGGCGCAACAGCCCCGACCCCGCCCTGCAGCAGCAGGCAGAGCAAATTCGCGCCCGATTGGGAGGGCACGCCCATGCATGACCGCGACGAATCGCTCACCCGATGGAGGCTGATTCTGGGGCGCACCGCCGAACAGCAGTCGCCCCACTTCCGCCTGCGCCCTGACGCCTTTCAGGAGATGCTTCCCACGGGTGTCGGACCCCAGGACTTAGACCACGCGCTGGAGTTCGTGTACGACAGCGCACGCACTGGCGGTACGGGAGATCCAACCCCCTATATCCCCCAGTGGCTCGAACAGATTCGCACGCTCTTTGACGCCGACACGCTCGTGATGATTCAGAAAGATGCCTTCGAGCGGCGCGGGCTGACCCAGATGTTGCTCCAGCCCGAACTGCTCCAGCGACTGGAGCCGAACATCCATCTGGTCTCCACCCTGCTTGCCCTGCGCGACCAGATGCCCGACGAAGTGAAACAAACCGCCCGCGAGATTATCCGCTCCGTCGTAGAGGAGTTCCGCAAAAAACTCGAAAATCAGGTACGCCAGTCGGTGATTGGGGCGCTCCAGCGCAACCGCCATAGCCCCCTGCGCACCGCCCGCAACATCGACTGGCGCACCACCGTGCGCAAAAATCTCAAACACTACCTGCCCGAACACAAAACTATCGTGCCTGAACGGGTCTACTTCTGGGCGAACGAGAAACGCTTCCGCGACTGGCAGGTGATTGTGCTGGTAGACCAGAGCGGCAGCATGGCGAACTCCGCCGTGCATGCCAGCCTGATGGCGGCGCTTTTTGCCTCGCTGAAGGTGCTGGACACCCGCCTCGTGCTGTTCAGCACCGAAGTCGTCGATGTGAGCGATTACCTCAACGAGGACCCTGTGGAACTGCTTTTCAACCTGCAGCTGGGCGGCGGCACCGATATTGCGCAGGCGGTCGCCTACGGAACTACGCTCATTCGGCAGCCCGAAAAGTGCCTGTTTATTCTGATTACCGACCTCTACGAAGGGGGCAATCCTGAAGCGTTGCTCCAGCGACTGCGGTTCCTCAAAGAGAGCAAGGTGCATGTGCTGTGCCTGCTCGCGCTGGAAGAGGGCAAGCCCGCCTATGACCGCACGCTCGCCCGTCAGGTGGCGGCGCTGGATATCCCCACCTTCGCCTCGACGCCCCGCAAACTGTTGCAGGTGATGGAGACCATCCTGAAGGGGGCAAACCCATGACGCTGGACGCGGTGAAAGCACTCTGCGACGCACCCACTTACCGCAACGCCGAGCAGATTGTGGGCAGTAATGCGATTACCCAGATGGCGCGTTCAGGCAACACCCTCTTCGCGCAGGTCGTCGGCTCCAGTACCTACACCGTGCAGATTGAATTGCATGACCCCAGTCCTCCCAAAGCACGCTGTAGCTGCCCCGCCGCACGCCGTATGCCCTACTGCAAACATGCGATTGCTGTGCTGATAGCATGGGTGCAAACGCCTGAACGCTTTCAGGAGAGCCTTTTTGCAGAAACGCCCCAGCCTGCCCAAGCCGCCCGCGGTCGTGCGAGGCGCGAGACCGTCGAGCGCACGGATCTCCAGCAGCAGAGCGTCCAGCACACTCTGAAGATTGCAATTGAGCAGGCGCGCGGCGGCTTGTTAAGCGCCAGCCACGAAAAGATTGAACTGCTTCGCGCCCTCAGCCAGAATCTGGAGTCGCTCAAGGCGCGGCGGCTGGCGCAGGCGGTGAGCGAACTCGCCGACCTGCTGGAAGCACGCCTGCACCGCGCCGAACCCCAGATTGAACACCGCTACGCCCAGCGGCTGGCGAACCTCTGGCTAACCCTGCGCGCCCTGCAGGAACACTACACCGACCGACGCCCGCTCCCGCTACACCAGTACGAGGAGATGCTCGGACGCACATGGCGCGAGAAAGACCTCGAACCGCGCGAAAACCTCCGCCTCGCCGAACTCGCCTATGAGAATCTCATCACCCCCACAGGCTTTCGGCTGGACATCAGCCACCTGATGGATTTAGATTCGGGCACGCTCTACCGCGAGATGAAGATTGTGCCCCTGAATTTGCGCTTCGGCGACCCCGCGCAGCTGGAGTTCAAGCCCGCGCGTTCCCAGCCTTTACTGGCGAAGCGCGTCGGGCTTTATCCTGGCTACGCCCCCCAGCGCCTCAAGATTCTGGAAGAGGCGCCGCTGGGGCAGAGCTTCGCAGACCTGTTCCCCCAGATCAGGCGACACGCCCTCACTTCGGCACACGAGGCACGGATGCAACTGATTGCGCATGCCAGCGACCCCTTCGCCCCGCCCCAGCACACCGCGCTGATTGCGCCCGCCCAGCTGGTGTGGGCAGAGGGGCGCGCCTGGTGGGCAGACGAGAACGGCGAGATGATGCCCCTCGCCCTGCTCACGCTCCCGACGCTAATTGCGCAGCAGCAGGCTTTGCTTGCAGAACTGCCTGAAGGCGCCCTCATTTTCAACACCGCCAGCGACCCACGCCCGCTGGATGTCGCCCTGCGCCAGTGGAGAGGGCAACCCCTTTTCGGCTGGCTCGCGCTGATGGAGGGCGATGTGGTTTTTCTGCCCCTCAGCATGATTTCGCCAGCGGGCGTTCGCTTGCTCCGTTATGGCGAAGCGGCGACGCTTTGACAAGGGGCTTTCTGCGCTCGCGGGAGTGAAAGCTGACTCCTCGTAGCAGGGCATCTTGTCCCTGTTCACGCGCAGGAGGCGCGTGCTACTTGAGCCGACGCAGGTCGGCTTCGTCTTACAGGAACGGCTTCAGCTGCTCTGTTGCAAGGATAGGAGCGTAAGCCTTCCCAGACCCCCTCCTTCAGGTTCCCCCTGCCTCGCAAGGGGAACCGAACCCTGCCTCGTGCTGACCGATACAGGCACACGGAAGCCCTCGCCCCGGTTCCCCTCGCTTGCGGGGGGAACCTGAAGGAGGGGGGCATCGTGGGTTCCAGCGGGCATCTTTGCGACAGAGCAGTTTCAGCCGTCAGGCATAAATCGCTTCCAACACATCTGTATCGCCCTGCGGTACAATCTCCATAGTCGGGGTTTCAGAGGAGGCGGTTATGGAACGATATGCAGACCTGAGCGGGCGGTCGGGCGTGGCTGCCTACGAGATTGGCGATGACTACATCCGTGTCCAGTTCAAGAACGGCTCCATCTACCTCTACACCTATGAGAGTGCAGGGCGCGAGCACATTGAGACGATGAAGGAACTGGCACGCAAGGGCGAGGGCTTGAGCGGGTACATCAGCCGCTATGTTCGCAACCTCTACGCCCGGAAGGAGCGCTGAGAAGTCCCTTGCGGGGTTCCACCCCCTCGCTGCAGGGCGATGTGCTCGCCTCACCTCACAATCCCCTGCAGACAGAGCCGTTTGAGAACCACCTCTACGGGGTCATCGTAGTTGGTGAGCCAAAAGTGGAGCGTACTCCAGACCGTTCCGGGCATCTGGCTCTAAGCGCACCCTCCAGGGCGCTTGCGCATATCGTTCCTTCCAGCCTGTGATAGGGACTACTACGCGCAGAGGCAGCACACCAACTGCATCCACACTAACAACCACTGCAGGGCGTGTTTTTTGAATCTCCGCACCTACCGTCGGATCCAAATTGATGAGCCAGACCTCACCCCGTTTCATCCCATGCCTCGCTGTCCAGGCTTGTGAAAGCGGTTAGTTCGGGATCGTTCAGGTAGTCCTCGCGAAGGGCTTGCGCAGCTTGTTGAAGAGCCTTCTCGCTTGGAGAAGCCATAAGCAGTTCTTGCCGTAGTTGATGAAGGGCTTCTTCAATCACCGCCAGACGCTCGGCGGGGCTGAGCTGGGTCAGCGCCTGAAGAATATGTGCTTTACCCATTCAATCTCACCCATACGATTATACCCTTACAGAGCGCTTTGCGGAGGAAAACAGCAACCTTCCCCCAGATGTCCCCTTCCTGAATAAGAGAAACCATACTCAAGTACTATTCAGCCCGCAGCCCCTGTAGCGGAGCCGCGGGCATGCAACACTCAGTACGCCATCAGAATGGGGTTTTCCAGCACACGCTTAAGCTCCTGCAGGAAGCGCGCCCCTGTCGCCCCATCAAACACCCGATGGTCGCACGAGAGCGTCACGCGCATGCGCGAGCGCGCCACGATACTCCCGTCGTCGGCGACGACGGGCACCTTCTTCACCGCGCCCACCGCCAGAATCGCGCTCGCAGGCGGGTTGATAATCGCGCTAAACTCGTCAATCCCGAACATGCCGAGATTCGAGACGGTGAAGGTATTGCCCGTCATCTCGTCGGGCATCAGCTTGCCGTCGCGCGCTTTCTGCACCAGCGTCTGCGCCTCCTGGGCAATGCGTCGGAGCGATTTCTGCTCACAGTGGCGCACCACGCCCACCAGCAAGCCCTCGTCCACCGCAATCGCAATCCCGATATGAACCCCATCGGGATACACCAGCTGATTGTTCTGGAACGAGGCGTTCACCATCGGGAACTTCTCCAGAGCGACGGCGCAGGCTTTGACTATCATGTCGTTGACACTCACTCTGAGGCTCTCGTCTGCTTCGTTGAGCTTGGCTCGAAGCGCCAGCGCCTCTTCCATATCGATCTCCATCGTGAGGTAAAAGTGCGGAATGGTCTGTTTGGCTTCGGTGGTGCGCTGGGCGGTAATCTGGCGCAGGCGGCTGAGCGGTTCTGTGCGTCCTGCAACGGCAGGGGCAGGAGCTGGGGTCGGCACCGGCGCGGGAGCAGGCGCAGGCGGCGGTGTGGGCGCAGCCTTTTGCGCTTCAAGATATGCCAGCACATCGCGCTCCACGATGCGCCCCTGCGGTCCCGTGCCCTGAATCAGTCGCAGGTCAATCCCGTGTTCGCGGGCAATCTTGCGTGCCAGCGGCGAAGCTTTGATTCGGTCGCCATCAGTGGACAAGGGCTGGCTCACGGCGGCAGGCGGCGTTGCGGGAGCAGGCGCTTCTTTTGCGGCGGCAGGAGGCGTCGCGGGCGTCGTGCCCTCTGTGGGCACGCTTTCGCCCTCTGCCACAATATACGCCAGCGGCGTGTTGATGGGCACAACGGCGCCCTCTGGCACGCGAATCCCTTTCAGAATCCCGGAGCCGGGCGCTTCAATCTCTATCGTGGCTTTATCGGTAGCAATTTCGGCGATTGGTTCGCCCTCTTTGACCGCATCGCCCTCTTGCTTGAGCCAGCGAACGAGCGTGCCCTCCTCCATCGCGTCGCCCATTTTCGGCATGATAATCGTGTGCATCGTCCAACCTCCTCAAAGAACCTGCTTGACCGCCGCGACGATATCTTCCACCTGCGGCACAGCATGACGCTCCAGATGCTTGTTATACGGCATCGGCACATCGGCGCCCGCTACACGCAGAATCGGCGCGTCCAGATAGTCAAAGGCGTGTTCCTGAATCTGCGCCACAATCTCCGCGCCGAAGCCTGCGTAGCGCCAGTCGTCATGCACGGCAATCGCGCGGTGGGTTTTGCGAATCGAGCGGAACACCGTCTCCCAGTCGCAGGGCACCAGCGTGCGCAGGTCAATAATTTCCACCTCAATCCCTTCCTCTTTGAGGCGTTCGGCAGCCTGCTGCGCCAGCAGCACCCCGCGCGAATAGGTGATAATTGTGGCGTCGCGCCCCTCGCGCTTCACATCCGCCACCCCAAACGGCAAAGTGTATTCGCCTTCGGGCACTTCGCCCTTCGTCAAATAAAGCTGGGGGTGTTCAATAAACATCACGGGGTTTTCATCACGAATGGCGGTCTTCAGTAAGCCTTTCGCATCAGCAGGGGTAGAGGGAATAACTACCTTCAGCCCCGGCGTGTGCGCCAGCCATAGCTCGATACTGTGGGAGTGCTGGGACGCAAGCTGCTTGCCCGGTCCTGCAGGTCCGCGAATCACCATCGGCACGCGGCACGCACCGCCCGATTTGTAAAGAATCTTCGCCGCATGGTTCACAATCTGATCCATCGCCAGGAAGGCGAAACTCCATGTCATCACTTCCACGACGGGGCGCAGTCCGTCGATCGCCGCGCCAATCGCAATCGCGATAAAGCCCGGCTCGGAAATCGGAGTGTCCCACACGCGGTGCGGTCCATACTTCTGGAACAAGCCTTCGGTCACGCGGAAAGTGCCCTGATAGCGCCCGATATCCTCGCCCATCAGGAACACGCGCTCGTCCCGATCCATCTCCTCAATCAGGGCTTCGCGGATTGCCTCACGAAAGGTTTTGACAGCCATCTTCCTATTTGCCTCCATATGAGTTAGAGTTTCGAGCGTCCCTGCTCTGAGCGCCCCATCGCCAGCACAGCATGATACCCGATATGCCTGTGCCGTCAGTAGCGAATTGCCATCTCCAGCCCACGGGCGTCGTGAGCGGGTTCGCCGATGCAGGCTTCGGATTGCCCCTGCATGTGTCGCCACGCGCTCCATGCCAGGGCGCAGGCGTCCAGCAGGTCGTCTATCCGGGCAAGTTTGCGTGGCTGGCTGACCCCAAACGCCTGAACCGCTTCCCACCAGTCGGGACACAGGGGCGCGAGCGCTTGCTGGAGCAGGGCGTAGCGCGCTTGCCGACCCGCTTCGGTGCGCTTGGGGAACGCCACAGGCGCGCCGTTCATCGCCATAAAGCTCAGCTCGGGGTGCGACTCCCACACACGGCGCTGGAGTTGGGGCGTGATGAGCGCGTCTATTTCGCGAATGCGTGGAATCAGGTGGTATGCCTGCACGCTCAGCCCCATCGGGCGCAGGTCGGCATAAGGCTGACCTTTCAGCATGGCGCGAGTTGGGGGGATGAATACTGTGCAGGCGCGTTTGCCCAGTCGCTTGCGGGCAACCCTATCGCATGGGCGCGGTCGGGCGCGCCCTGCCTCGTACAAGCCGATGGGCATGTCCACCGCTACCGCTTCTGCGCTCCCAAGCGCCTCCAGCAGGGCGGCGAAACAGGGGTAGACCCGCAGCGTGAGCGACGCCCTGTCCCCCACAAGCGTCAGAGCCGCCGCCACCCAGCCGCCCCGACACCCGTCTACCCCTGCCACTCCCATACCGCTATAGCGGGCGCCAGTAGATGTCGCGCGTCTCAATGATGGTGAACGGGTCGTGGCACTGAATGGCGATATGCCCCGACTTAAAATCGCCGTTGCGGGTGTCCACCACCTTTTGCCCGTTCACGAAAATCTGAATGTGGTCGCCTTTAGCGCGGATTCGCATCGCGAACCAGTCGCCGTCGCGCGTCAGCAGGCGATTGGCGCGCACGCGATTGTAAAGCGACCCCGTGATGTAATCAGGTCCCTCGTGATTGAACACCTGCGCCTCGAAGCCAACGGGCCAGTTGTTGCGGTTTTCGGGGTTCGGCTGCGCACGGAAGTAGATACCGTTATTCGGCTTGAAAGGCGAATCTTCTTTGAAAGGGCGGATGCGAATCATCATGCGCACCTCAAAGTCGGTGAAGGTCTGCTCCGTGAACAGGTGTCCCATGCCGCCTTCGCCCACAATCGCGCCGTCTTTGACCGACCAGCGGGCAAGCCCTGTGGGGAACCAGCCCGTCAGGTCTTTGCCGTTAAACAGGGGTTTCCAGCCTTCGTCGCACTCGGCAGGGGAAAGCGTTTTGATACGCAGGTTGCGGAACTTCACCGTAACCCCCGGATGGTGCTGCTGGAAGCCAATCACGCCCCTGCGATGCTCGTGGAGCGTGGCTTCCTGCACCACCTCGTCATTAATGCGCACGGTAATAAACGGTCCGCAGGCGCGAATTTCAAATCGGTTCCACTGTTTTTCGGGGGCGATTTCGCGCATGCGTTCCAGATTCGTGGGCACACGCCCATAGATACTGCCCGTGGGATTTTTGGGGTCTTGTAGGCTAATCTGGATTTCGTAGCCGTCTACCCATGGGGTGGGAGTACGCTGGGCGCGGATGAAAATCCCGCTATTAGACTCGTGGGTGTTGCCTTTGTCAATCCAGTATTCGCCGCGCAGGATAAAGTTCTCATACTCGGCGGTCGTACCGATCCAGCCTGCGCTATGGACGGGTCCTGTGAGTTCGCCGCGCTCGAACCGCCACTCCGCGCCAGCATAGACCTTCATGCTGTTGCGCCCTGTGAAAAGCGGTCGGAACCCCTCGCGCCGTTCTGCAGGGCTGATTTGAGCGCAGAGCATGCCCGCAATCCACCACGCTATCCAAAACGACACAGTTCGCATGGATTTATGATTTTCAGTCACCCCCCAATTTCCTGTCGGCTGAGGTATAATTTTAGCTTGAAAGGCGGGTGAGTTTATATGCCTCAAAAGATGGGGGCAGCAAAGTGGGTGGTCTGCTTTTGCTCTTCGCGTGGAGCGTAAGCGCCGTCGCCCAGAAGAGTGTGGATTGGTCGCGTCTTTATCAACAGGCACGCCCTGCGGTGGTGGCGGTTTTCTCGTTGAAAGACTCCCAGCGCCACTGGGGTACGGGTTTCTTTATTGGCAACGACGGTAAGCTGGTCGCTGCCGCTTCGCTCCCACGCGATATGCCCCTTTTTGTCAGGCGTGACGACGGTGCTTTTCTCAAGGTAGAGAGCGTGCTGCGAGTCGATTCGCTACAGCAGTGGTCTTTATTGAAAGTGGGAGTTCAGCGTTCGCCTGCCCTGCGGATAGCGAAACGCCCCATGTTGAAAGTCGGAGATGCTATCTGCATTATCAGCACCCGTCCTGACGGGGGCGGCAAGCTGCTTGCAGGGAATGTCAGCACCATGCTCACTCTGCCGAATAAACGAGTTGCATGGATGGTCTCAATGACTCTGAGCGAAGCAGACTACGGGGCGCCCGTTTTCAATCAGGCGGGGGAAGTGGTGGGAATTGTTGTGGACGATGGCACCCAGAATGCCTGCGTGATTTCCGTTCAGGCAATCTATCAGCGAGGTTCCCCGCCTCCTGCCCCTGCCCCGCCCTCTGTCGCGCGCCCCAACCCACCTGCCTCCTCTTCAAAGTCGCCTTCTTCTGCTGCCAGTCCCTTTGTGCCCTTGATTCGGCTGGCTCGCACGATAGAAGATTTGCCCACTCGCGCTCAGGCGTTGCTCGACATCGCCCGTTATATGCCCGCTGATGAGCCGCTGCGCTTGCAAACCGTTCGCGAAGCGGAAAGCGTCGCCGCAAAAAGCCAGCTCGCTGAAGAGCGCGAGTATATTCTTGGTCAGGTGGCTCAGGCGTGGGCGGAAATCGGTCAGCCCAAGCCCGCCATGAGCGCCCTGAACGCGCTTCGCGACCCCCTCTTCCGCTCGCAAACCGCCTGCCAACTGCTCGCCCATGCCTCGATGGCAGGCGAACAGGAAACCCTGCTCAAACAGATTAGCCATCCCTACTGGCGCGGGCGTGCGCTGGTCGCTCTTGCGGCAACCGCCCATCGTGCAGGCAAGGTGGAGCAAGCGCTCCAATGGGTGCAGGAGGCGCATCAGCTGAGCCGCTCGATTGAAGACGGGCGCTGGCGCGCGTCGCTTCTGGGCGAGATCGCGTGCCTGATGTTGCACATCGCGGAGTCTGGCGCGGCATCCCCCGACGGCGAGACCGCGAATGAGGCTGCTTCCGAAACGCCCAGCCTCAGCGAATATCTCACTCAAGGAGAAGCCCTGCTGGAAGAGACCTTACGCCAGATTCGCGCAGCCCCACAATTACAGTCTGCAGTGTTCCCAGAGCTAATCGGGTTTCTGGTGCAGTATGGCTTTTTAGCCCGAGCGCATCGTCTGCTGCCCGAGCTGAGTGCCGATCAGGCGGGCGAGGCGCAGCGCTTGCTCGCACTGGGCGAAGCGAGAGCGGGCAACATGGAAGCGGCGACCAAACTCCTCCAACAGATTGTTGAGAAGGAACAGCGCGCTCTGGCGTATGCCGAGCTGGTGCAGGTGCTTTGTGAACAGGGGCACTGGCAAACCGCCGTCGAGCTGGCTTCGAATGCGCCTGCGGGGCGCGCGCGTGTGCGTGCCCACGCTTACCTGGCGGTCTCTCTGGCAGCGGCTGGTAAAGGGAACCCGCCCCCTCAAGATGCGGAACCGCCTCCTGCAGAACCGCCACTGCCCGACCGAGACGCCTTGCTGGCGCGTGCGGAAGAGTCGGCGACTGCCCTCAGTGACTCTCGCTGGCGCCCCGAAGCGTTTGCGATAGTCGGCTGGGCACACCTGCACACGGGCAACCGTCAGAAAGCCGACGAATGGTTCCTTCAGGCAGTGGAAGCCGCCAAAGAGAGCGGCGAGCCGTACACCTCGATGAGCATGGAGCGCGTCCTGTTCTGGTGGGCGCGCGCCGTTGCCGAAACGCGCCCACCCTTCGAATCCAAACCGTGAGCCTACGCCTTATGAATACAGTGCCCTGCCGCGTCGTGGAACGCTTCCATCAGCGACTCCACCAGCGTCGGGTGCGGGTGAATCGTGTCCACCATCTCATCCAGCGTGGCTTCCAGCTTGATTGCCAGCACCGCCTCCTGAATCAGGTCGCTGGCGTGCGGCACACACATGTGAACGCCCAGCACCTGCCCGTACTTCGCTTCGGCGACAACCTTCACGATGCCCTCTTTGATGCCCGCTGCCATCGCGCGCCCCAGAATGCGCGGCGGAAACTTGCCGATTTTGACCTCATAGCCCTGCTCGCGCGCCTGCTTCTCGGTCAGCCCGACACTGGCGACCTCCGGCACGGTGTAGACCACATTCGGCACAGCACGATAGTCCATGCGCCGATTCGCGCCGAAGCAGTTTTCCGCCGCCACAATCCCCTGCGTGCTGGCAACATGGGCTAACGGTGCAATCCCCGTAATGTCGCCGATGGCGTAGATATGCGGGATGTTGGTGCGCATCATCTCGTCCACGGCGACCCAGCGCTTGTTCATCTGGATGCCGACGGTTTCCAGCCCAATCCCTTCCACATTCGGCTTGCGCCCCACGCCAATCAGCACCACCTGCACCTCGATGTCTTGCACGCCTTTGGGGGTCTCCACATGGCAGAGCCAGTTTTTGCCCACTCGTTCCGCCGATTTGAGCGTACTCTGGGTGATGAACTGAATTCCCTGTCGGCTCAGGGCGCGCTCCGCCTCTTTCGCGACTTCCTCATCAAAGGCGGGCAGAATCTGGGGCATCATCTCCACGACGGTTACTTTGCTCCCCAGCGCATTGAACACATAGCCAAACTCCACCCCCACGGCGCCCGCGCCCAGGATAAGAAGCGATTCGGGCACAAACGGCGCGTTCACGGCGTCATCGCTCGTCCACACATTCTCGCCCTGCAAACCGGGGATGTTGAGGTTCATCACGCTGGAACCTGTGGCGAGAATGATATTCTTGCCCCGAATCTGCTGGCGCGAGCCGTCGGCTTTCGTGACCTCAATCGTGTAAGGGTCTATCAGCTTCCCCGTGCCCTCCACCGACTGCACACCGTTCTTTTTGAAGAGGGTGGCAATCCCGTTGCGCAGGGTCTGTACGATTTTATCTTTGCGTGCCTGCATTTTGGCGAAGTCGTAGGAGATTTTGCCCTCGATATGGATGCCCATCTCATCAGCGTGGAGCACATGCTGATACGCTTCCGCATGGGCAATCATGGCTTTGCTGGGGATACAGCCCCAGTTCAAGCAGGTTCCGCCCAAAAATTCGCGCTCAATACAGATAACGGTTCCGCCATGCTCTTTTGCTAACTGCCCGGCGCGGATTGCAGCCACATATCCGCCCGGTCCAGCACCCAGCACAATCACATCGGCATCGTAGTTCATATTTCCCTCCGTACCTCTTTATGATACCTGACAGGGGGCAATTCCTACCCCGGGAGTTATATCCTGGCAAGCAATCGCTCAGTCGCCTCGATCACAGCCTCTGCTTGAACCGAACTGACACACGCACTGGCGGAGTCGCCACACCTTGCAGGCGTACACCTACGACAATATTCACTTGGAACGACGACTTCGTTAGGAACCTGCCATGCGTACCACTGATGAGGGGGGTAGTCGAGCCGAAAGTGCAGGCTAACGCAGGGCGTTCCGACTGCTGCCGCAAGATGCACAACGCCCGTATCAACGCTAATCAGCAACTTTGCCCTTTTTAGCACCTCTGCTAATTCTGCAATCGTAACCTTACCCACCAGATTCACCGCGCCTTTCTTGATACCCTGTAGACAGGTTTCCGCGAAGTCAACCTCGCTTGGGGCCCCTGTAAGCACCGGCGTCAAGCGCTGCGCCTGAGCAAGCCAGTTCGCGACTTCCGCAAAGCGCGACGGCAACCATCGCGGCTGGACACCCCCCGTACCCAGGTGCAGAACCGCGTAACCTCCTTCGGGGAGTGAACGCACACCCGAGGGCGGAGTAGCTAACACGCTCGGCGCGAAATGGAGTGGAAAACGAGGCAAAGAGTGCCCTACAAAGCATTCCGCTATTGCCAAGTTACGCTCAACCTGATGCCATTCAGGTCTAAATGAAACCACATGTGTTAGTAGTTTATGGAGCGAACGGCGTTGTTGAACAGCCCCGACACGACAGGGGATTCGCGCTATTTTGGCAATCCATGCGTGGCGGCGCGCATCAGGGCGTAATATCAGGGCTACATCAGGGCGATCCCGACGCAAACGCCTGGCGAGTTTTACACACTCAAGTGTTCGTGGGCGGTACGGAACCTTGCGCAGAGAGTCAACCCAGCACGATGCCTCGACGACATAAGCCCAGCGGGGATTGAGCCACGCCTCGACGAACAGCTCCTTGTTGGTCTCCTTGAGCGCACGGAAAACAGGCGTTGCCAGCAAGGTCTCACCTAACTTGTCATCGGTGCGAATCACTACCACCCTCATAGAGTATCGCAAGCCTCCTTTTTACTGGGAGTGCCCGCTGGGCGACAAGGAACTGGAGCCGTTTGAGAAAAGGGACGGGAGCAGCAAAGGTTGCCCACCTCCCACGCTCTATCTTTTCCCTATGCCTACGGCTCTTCCGACTCGCCCTGAGCCTCGCGCAACGCCTCAATAATCGCAGGACCTGCCTTGGAGTTGGGCAGGGTCTTGTGTGTGCCGTCGCAGAAGGGGAAGTTTTTGGACTGCAGGCACCGGCAGAGCGCCACGCGCTCGCCGGGTTCCAGTTTCATCGTCGTGCGCAGTTTGCCGTCGCGCTCTTCCGTGTGATGGGTTGCCATCGCTATGCGACCTCCGTGGGATAGTTGAGCGCCTGCAGCTCGGGCAGCACAAACTGCCCATCCTTGCGCACAAGGCGCCCGTCAAAGTAGATTTCGCCGCCGCCATATTCAGGGCGCTGTATCACCACCAGATCCCAGTGAATCTGGGAGCGGTTGCCGTTATCCGCCTCCTGATAGGCGTTGCCCGGCGTGAAGTGGAACGAGCCTGCGATTTTCTCATCGAACAGGGTGTCGTTCATGGGGTGCAGAATGTACGGGTTGAACCCCAGCGACCATTCGCCGATGTAGCGTGCGCCCTCGTCCGAGTCCAGAATCGCGTTCAGTTTGCGGGGGTTGCCTGCGCCGGGGCGGTCGCCATCATCTGCACAGGTGGCTTCCACAATCTTGCCCTGTTTCAGGCGGAAGCGAATATTCCGATAGAGGTTGCCCTCGTACACACTGTTGGTGTTGATAGTGATTTCGCCCTCCACCGAGTCGCGCACGGGACAGGTGAAGCACTCGCCGTCGGGAATGTTGCGCAAGCCGTAGCAGGGCACGACCCCGATCCCCTCGATGGAAAAGCGCAGGTCGGTGCCTGGTCCTTTGATATGCACTTCGCGGGTGCGCTCCATCAGTTCCACAAGGGGTTGCACATCGCGCTCCATTTTGGCGTAGTCCAGCGTACACACGCGGAAGTAGAAATCCTCGAAGGCTTCGGTACTCATGCCAGCGGCTTGCGCCATCCCGACGGTGGGCCAGCGTAGCACCACCCAGCGCGTGCGCGGTACCCGCACCTCTTGATGCACGGGCACCCACCAGAGCTGGCGGATGAGGCGCATCTTCTCTTGCGGCACATCGGACATCTCGGCGAAGTTGGGCGTGCCGCGCAGCCCGATATAGCCCTGCACGCCCTCCATCCGCTGGCGCTCCAATCCTGCGATAAACCGAATCTGTTCTTCGGTCGCATTCTGGTAGAGGGCGCGCAACACGGGCGTGGTCTTGGTCTCGGCAATCGGGATACCGCCCGCCTCGCTGATGGTGCGCATCAGCAGCGCCACGAAATCGGGCGGCATGTCAAACGCCTCAATCAGCACCTTATCGCCGGGCTGAACCCGAACCGAGTGATGCACCAGCACATCCGCCAGTTTCTGCCAGCGTGCGTCTATCATAGCGTGTACTCCGACACAATCTGTGTGAGCGTGGTGAATCGAGCGTTGTGCTTCTTGAGCAACAAAACCGCTTCGCGCAGAACCTCCACGCTGTCATGGTAATCATACCCGCCTATGCAAATCACGGGCGTGCCCTGCTCCAGATGATGCGTCAGAATCGCCTGAACCGTGTCCCAGCCCTGATCCAGATAGGCGAACTTGCCGTTGTGGGTGGCGATGGGCACCATCAGGATTCGCGCCTCGCCGGGCTTGCGTAAATCGTCGTAGGAAGGGTGATAGGGACGCTGGGGCGCGCCGTCCCAATCTACAAACGGGCGATGCTCAGCGTTCGGAATCGCGCTGCTGTCTACCAGAAAGCCCATATCTTCCAGATACTTCAAATCGGGCGGTATCAGCGCGTAGCTGCCTGCGCGGAAGGCGGTGGGTTTGATGTGAACCTGTTTGAGCATGTCTTTGCCCGTCTGAATCAGCTCGCCGCGCTCGCGAGGGTCTTCCACATAGCGCCCATACCCATCTTCAAAATGCAGGTGCAAGCCAAACTCGTGCCATGAGGGGATTCGGTGCAGGTATTCACGGTAATAAAGTTGGGCGTTTGCCATCGGGTCTTTGCCCGACACCTGAATCATCCAGGTGAACGGAATGGTGAACTCTTCGGCGACCTTGATATACTCCTGCGTATAGCATCGCGGGTAATCTGCCGCTTCGCAATCCAGCGTAATCGCCACGGTCGGCATGGTGATCAATCCTCCTTACCCATCGGTCTCGTTGCATGTGGGTAGCATCTGGGATTCGACACTGGCGATTCGATTCCTGCCATTTGGAAACAGGAAAACGGCGAACCCTCCCGAATCGCAGGGGGTGGAGGCATCAGCGATGGCGATACGGATTGGGTTTGTGGGCACAGGCGGAATTGCACAGGCGCATTTTGACGCGCTCAGCCAGATAGAGGGCGTGGAACTGGTCGCATTTTGCGATGTAGACCCCGCTCGCGCCGAGCGCGCCGCCGCACGCTTCGGCGGAAAAGCCTACACGGACTACCAGACGATGCTCAACGAGACCGCTCTTGACGCGCTTTATGTCTGCGTGCCGCCCCATGCGCACGAAGGCGCCGAAGAGATGGCAGCGGAGAAAGGCATCCACCTGTTTGTGGAAAAGCCTGTGGCGCGCACCCTGGAACGCGCCCGCGCGATTGAGGCAGCCATCAAAAAAGCAGGGGTTCTCAGCATGGTGGGCTACCATTTTCGTTATTACGGCGCGACCGAGCGCGCCCGCGAGCGACTGCAGGGGCTACCAACCGTGCTGGTCAAAGGCGCATGGGAAGGGGGCATGCCCGGCGTCGAGTGGTGGCGCCAGCACGCGCTCTCCGGAGGGCAGATCATTGAGCAGACGACGCACATTTTTGATTTAGCGCGCTATCTGGCTGGCGAGATTGTGCAGGTGCATGCCTATTTCCAGCACGCGCCCGAGCTGATGCCGTTTTCAGGGGGCGATGTGAGCGCGTCGGGCGCGGTCGTGCTTCAGTTCGCCAGCGGCACGGTCGGCGTCATCACCAACACCTGCGTGCTGAACGCGCCCGGCGAAACAGGCATCAAGGTTTACACCCCCAATCGCGTGATAGAGGTTAGCTGGGGACGCATGACCGAATGGGAACCGAACCGTAAGGAGGAGTTTTATTCGCGGGATAACGCCTATCACAACGAGGCACGCGCCTTTATTCAGGCGATACGGGAGAAGAACCCTGCCCTCATCAAAGCCGACTACAGCGAGGGCGTGCGCACGCTCGCCGTCACGCTGGCAGCCGACGAATCGGCACGCACGGGCAAACCCGTGGCGATCTCTGTTTAAACAACGGGTATAATTTTGCCCGTGCAAGAGAGCCAGCTCGAGATTGCAGGGGTTCCCATTCAGCCTGACGCGGAAATCCTCTTTTCGGAGCATTTCGCCTGCCCCGACTGTGGCGTGAGCGTCGGCGAGCTGGAGCCGCGCAACTTCTCATTCAACAGCCCCTATGGCGCGTGTCCCGAATGCAGTGGGCTGGGCACCAAAACCGAGTTTGACCCCGAACTGATTGCGCCCGACCTGTCCAAGTCGATTCGGCAGGGGGCGTTGCGCCCGTTTGTCAAGCGCGATGGCGAGCTGACCGACTGGCGGCTCGCGATGCTGGAAGGCGTCGCCCGCAAACTCGGCTTCACAGTGGATACCCCCTTAGCCAACCTCTCGCCGGAACAGTTTCACGCACTGATGTATGGCACGGAAGGGAATGTCTCGGTTGCCGTGCGCAACAAGTGGGGGCGCGTGCGTTATATTGATACCGAGTTCGAGGGCGTGATTAACATCCTCAAGCGCAAGTACGAGGAGACCGAGAGCGAGTATGTGCGTCAGGAGCTGGAGCAGTATATGTCCACGCGCCCGTGCCCAGCGTGTGAGGGCAAGCGCCTCAAGCCTGAAAGCCTCGCCGTGCGCGTGGCAGGCAAAAATATCGCTGAAGTAACCCGCATGAGCATCGAGGAAGCCTACGCGTGGTTCAGCGAGCTGGAGTCGCACCTCTCAGAGCGCGAGCGCACGATTGCCGAGCGCATCCTGCGCGAGGTACGCACCCGACTTAAGTTTCTGCTCGATGTGGGGCTGGGCTACCTGACTTTAGACCGCGCGGCGAACACGCTCGCAGGGGGCGAAGCCCAGCGCATCCGGCTTGCCACCCAGATCGGCAGCGGGCTGATGGGCGTGCTGTATGTGCTGGACGAACCCAGCATCGGACTCCACCAGCGCGATAATCAGAAACTGATTCAGACCCTGTTGCGCCTGCGCGATCTGGGCAACACGGTGGTCGTGGTGGAGCATGACGAGGAGACCATCCGCGCCGCCGATTACATTATTGACCTCGGTCCAGGCGCAGGCGAGCATGGGGGACAGGTGGTGGTCGCGGGCACGCTGGACGATGTGCTGAACTGTCCGGAGAGCCTCACAGGGCAGTATCTGTCGGGGAAGAAGCGAATTGAGGTCCCTGCCTCGCGCCGTCCGCCCCATCCCGACAAGTGGCTGGTGATTCATGGCGCGCGCGCCAACAACCTCAAAAACATCACCGTGCGCATCCCGCTGGGGCTGTTCGTGTGCATCACGGGGGTCTCTGGCTCTGGCAAAAGCACGCTGATTCAGGAGACGCTCTACCCGCGCCTGATGTACCATGTGTACGGCACACGCCGCGTGTGGGGCGAACACGATAGCATCGAGGGGCTGGAGTGGGTAGACAAGGTGGTGGATATTGACCAGTCGCCCATCGGACGCACACCCCGCAGCAACCCTGCCACCTACACAGGCGTGTTCGATATGATTCGCGAGCTGTTCGCCAGCACGCCTGAGGCTCGCGCGCGGGGGTATCAGCCGGGACGCTTCAGCTTCAATGTCAAAGGGGGGCGTTGTGAGGCGTGCCGCGGCGACGGAATGATCAAGATTGAGATGCAGTTCCTGCCCGATGTCTATGTGCCCTGTGAGGTGTGCAAGGGCAAACGCTACAACCGCGAGACACTGGAGGTCAAATTCAAGGGCAAAACGATTGCCGATGTGCTGGACATGACGGTGGAAGAGGCACTGGAGTTCTTCAGCCCCTTCCCCGCGATTGCTCGCAAGCTCCAGACCCTCTACGATGTGGGGTTAGACTACATCAAGCTGGGTCAGCCCGCGCCCACGCTGTCTGGGGGCGAGGCACAGCGTGTCAAACTCGCCACCGAACTCAGCAAACGCGCCACGGGCAACACCGTCTACATCCTCGACGAACCCACCACAGGCTTGCACTTTGACGATGTGAACAAACTCCTGAAAGTGCTTCATCGCCTCGTGGACGCAGGCAACACCGTGATTGTGATTGAGCATAATCTGGATGTGATTAAGACCGCCGACTGGATTATTGATCTGGGACCCGAAGGCGGCAGCGGCGGCGGCTGGGTCGTGGCGGAAGGTCCGCCCGAAGCCGTGGCGCAGGTTCCTGAAAGCCACACGGGGCGATTCTTGCGTTCGATGTTAACCCCACCGCTTCCCTGAGTCGCCCAGTGCCTCGTAGGTGCATTCGGCGTATTGAGGCACGAGGCTGGCGATTTCGCACATCACCTCGCGCGGGTTGAAAGGCGGGGTCTGACGCACCTGACGGAGCCACAACTCGGCGAAGATCAGCCAGTCGGGCTTGCTTTCACCGGGCGGCTCCAGCGCGCGCCAGAAGCGTTGCACACGGCGCTCCCAGTTCGTGTAAGTGCCCTCGCTCTCAGCGACTGTGCAGGCGGGCAGCAGCAGGTCGGCGTATTCTGCGCTCTCGGTCATATGCGAGTCCTGCACCACCACGAACTCGCATGCCCGCAGGGCGCGCTCGGCAAGCGTCGGGTCGTAATGCTCCCGAACGGGGTTCGCCCCTGCCAGATAGAGCGCTTGAATCTCGCCGGTCAGGCACGCCTGCAGGATACCGTCGGTGTTCAAGCCTGGTGTGCTGGGCACAGGCGCTCCCCAGGCTTGCGTGAAGCGCTCGCGTGCCGCTTCGTCTTCCACCAGCGCGTAGCCGGGCAAGCGGTTGGGGAGGACGCCCATATCGCTTGCGCCCTGCTCGTTCGCGCCCAGCGGCAGCAGGTTCAGCCCGCCCGACTCCTGATGGCAATTCCCTGTCAGGCGTGTGAGCCACATCAGGTGTTTTACCAGCTCCTCGCTTTCGGGGTGGTTCCACACCTTCTCGCCCGTCAGAATCAGCATGCTGGGCACGCTCGCAATCGTGTCGGCGAACGCCAGCAGCTGTTCCGCCGCAATCCCCGTGTGGTCTTGCGTCCACGCAGGGGTGCAATCCTGCAGGAGCGCCCGCAGCCACTCGTGGTCGGGCAGGTTCGCAGCGACGGTTTCTGCTGGCAGTTTATCCAGCAGGATATACAGCAAGCCTTTGACCAGCGCCAGCTCGCTCCCCGCGCGGTATCGCAGGCGCGTTTCGGCGAACTCCTCCACCGCGTTCGCAACGGGGTAGGCGACAGCCACCTTCACGCCGTAGTGGCGCCACGCCTTGCGCGCCCGCAGGAACACCATCGGCTGCTCGTCAATCAGGTCCGCGCCGAACACGAAAATCAGGTGCGTCGCCTCCAGGTCGCGATACTCGTTCGCTACAGGAGGCTTGTTCAGCAGGCTCTGGGCGTGCGCCCACAGGTCGCCCTGATAGCGCGTCATGCGGTGGTCAATATGATTGCTCTGGAAGCCTGCCCGCATCAGTTTCTGGAACAGATAGAGCGCCTCGTTGCTCAAGCGCGTGCCTGCCAGCCCCCCAACCGCGCCGCGCGCACGGGCGAAACGCTCCAGCATCAGCTCATAGGCTTGCGCCCACGAGATGGGTTCCCACGCCGTGCCGTTGCGGCGCATTGGCTGGGTCAGCCGATTGGGCGCGTTCAGAAACTCCACCTGCTCGAACTTGCCCTTGTCGCATGTCCATGTCTCATTCACTTCGGGGTTCTCGCGGGCATTAATCCGCACCACCTTCCCCGCGCGGCTGTCAAAGTAGAGGTTGCACCCGTTGGAACACATGGTGCAGATGCTTTTCTGCGTTACGATGTCCCACGGTCGGGCGCGGAAGCGGTAGGTACGGCTGGTCAGCGCGCCCACCGGGCAGATTTCGATCACATTCCCGCTGAAACGGCTGGTGAACTCGGTCAGCTGGAAGGTGTGGGGCTGTGTCTGCGCTCCGCGAAAGAGCAACGCCAGCTGCGCATCGCCCGAAATCTCTTCGGTGAAGCGCACACACCGCCCGCACTGAATACAGCGCTCCAGGTCCAGCATCACATACTTTGAGAGCGGGAACGCTTTCGGCAGGTGGCGCTTAATCTCAATATAGCGGCTGATGGGCGGTCCGTAAAACTGCGTATTGTTCTGCAGGGGGCACTCGCCGCCGCGGTCGCAAATCGGGCAGTCCAGCGGGTGGTTAATCAGCAGGAACTCCAGCACGGCGCGGCGGTCTTTGATAATCTGCTCGCTTTGCGTCCACGCAACCAAGCCCTCTGTGCAGGGGAGCGTGCAGGACGCCTGAGGCTTGGGCATTTTGCGCACGGAGCCGTCGGGCTGCTTGTAGCCGACCTCCACCAGACACATTCGGCACATCCCGACAGGCTTCATATACTTGTGATAACAAAAGATGGGAATATCTTCTCCGATACGCTTGGCGGCTTCCACCAGCAGCTCGCCTTCGGGCACTTGCAGGGGGATGCCGTTGATCTCGATATTCACCAGTTTCGGTTGCGCGTTTTTTGCTCTGGGCATGGCTTGTGAATTTTATCACATTCCCGCCCCTGAATGCAAGGGGCTGGAGGGTGTTCGAAAATCGCATTTCCCATAGACGGCTGAAGCTGCGCTGTTGCAGAGCTTTCAGAAAATTAAGGGAACCAGAATCTCGGGCTACTTATTATTAGGGGTATAATCCCGGAGCGGGCGACAGAAACCGTAGGTGTAGCAGTACGGACATGCGACGAGGAGAGGGTTGTTTCTTTATCCGTTGTGAGGATCGCCCCCGTGAGAGGCGTGGGCGTAATCAGTGCTGCCGCGGGGTGACTAACCCTGCTGGGATTGACTTGAGCCGCAAGGTAGCGGAGGAGCTTGGCTTGCGACCCCGTGAAACTGCATGGGTGAGTGTCATCACAGAGCGATTGCCGTAGGAGGTGGCAGAATGGCACGCTGGAAGCATATAACAGGCCGTGCTGTCCTGAGAACAGCAAGAGAAACCACCCTTGTGGGGCTGCTGATGGACATCTCTTATAGCGCTTGGACACTTCGGGTGTTTCCCGTGAAGCCGACCGCCCGTCAGTTAGGGCTTCCCCCCAATGCGGTTGTCTTGATGTGCTGGGCGCCTGACGAGACACGCTTCCTGTCTCCAGAAGGCAAGCCGATTAAGCCGCATGATATGGAGTTGGGTATGCGGCTAATCTTGCGAGGAGAACTGACTGTAAGCGACTCAGAAGCCTCCATAGACAGTCCAGAAGTGCGCCTTGTCAGCTGGAAACTATACCTGCCACCTGCTCGGCTGAAAGGACAACTGGTAGAGGTAGATGAAGACACTGGCGGGTGCGAAGGTAAACTGAAATCGGCTGACCGGGTTGTGAGGGTGAAGCTGCGTCGGAAGGTTCGGTTGATAGGGACTCCGCGATGGCAGAGTAGCTTTCAGCAACACCGCTTGCTGGGGCTGAAATTAGGGATGGAGCTGGAAGTGCGGGGCTACTGGTGCCCTTGGGCAGGACCGCTGGATGCTCAGGGCAGAACGATACCAGACCTGGTCTTTGTAGAGCAGATACGAATCCTCAAAGAATGAGTAGCCCTGTGAGGAAGACCAATGAAGATGGTGCATAGCGACGCAAGTTAGTGGGACGCCGTTATTGCTGAGCGCTTGTCATGAGAAGTCCAGACATGAGAGTGCAGACGATTGCCGGGATAGCGCTTGCCCTGCTTGTCTGCGGCTATAGCCCGCACTCGCAGGATTCAACCACCCCCTCTCCGCAGGTCTGTAGACAAGTTGACCTTACCGCAGTGTTGGTGAGTTTCTCACCGAGCGCTAAACAGGGGGGATTGAAAAAATATCATTGATCTTCCGAACCTGAATATCCGCCTGGTAAAAACAGGAGCGCACCGGGCATTTTCGTTCGGTATAATTTCCCCCCGGTGGAGATGAGCATGCACGAGTATAACCCGAAAGCGATTGAGCCGAAGTGGCAACAACGCTGGCAGGAGGCGAAGCTGTTTCGCACCGAGGAAACACCTGATAAGCCGAAATGCTATGTGCTGGAGTTTTTCCCGTACCCATCGGGCGATGGGCTATCGGTAGGGCACTGCCGGAACTACATCCCGTGCGACGCGCTGGCGCGCTTTATGCGCATGCGCGGCTACAATGTGCTACACCCGATGGGTTGGGACGCTTTCGGGCTACCTGCCGAAAACGAAGCCATCAACAAAGGCTCGCACCCCAAAATCACGGTGCCGCGCTATGTGGCGAACTACAAGCGCCAGATGAACATGATTGGGCTATCCTACGACTGGGAGCGCGAAATCAACTCCAGTCAGCCCGATTATTATAAGTGGACGCAGTGGTGGTTCCTGTTACTGTATAAGCGGGGGCTGGCATATCGCGCAAACGCGCCCGTGAACTGGTGTCCCTCATGCCGCACGGTGCTGGCAAATGAGGAGGTAGAAGGGGGCAAGTGCTGGCGCTGTGGCACCCCTGTGGAAAAGCGCGACCTGCCCCAGTGGTTTTTCCGAATCACCGCTTACGCCGACCGCCTGCTGGAAGACCTGGACGAGCTGGACTGGCCCGAAGGCATCAAGCAGATGCAACGCACATGGATCGGGCGCAGTGAGGGCGTGGAGTTCGAAATGCAGGTCCAGGGGCGCCCCGACCTGAAGTTTCGGGTCTTCACCACGCGCATCGACACGGTGTTCGGCATGACTTTCGCGGTGCTGGCGCCCGAACATCCGCTGGTGGACGCCATCACCACGCCCGACCGCCGTGCAGAGGTTGAGGCGTATCGCGAATCGGCACGGCGGCTGGATGAGATGACCCGCCTCTCCACCGAGCGCGAGCGCACGGGCGTCTTCACAGGCGCCTACGCCATCAACCCCGTGAATGGCGAGCCTGTGCCCATCTTCATCGCGGACTATGTGTTGATGACCTACGGCACGGGCGCGATTATGGCGGTGCCCGCCCACGATGAGCGCGATTACGACTTCGCCAAACGCTACGGCTTGCCCATCAAAGTGGTGATTGTGCCCGACCTCAGTCAGCCAATCCCGGAAGACCCCGAATGCTACACGGGCGACGGCATTATGGTCAACAGTGGCGAGTTTTCAGGGCTGCCGAACCGCGAGGGGATGCAGCGGCTGGCGGAGTGGTTTGAAGCGCGCGGCATCGGCGAGCGCAAGGTCAACTACCGCCTGCGCGACTGGCTGATTAGCCGCCAGCGCTACTGGGGCGCGCCCATCCCGATTGTTCACTGCCCGCAGTGCGGCGAAGTACCCGTGCCTGAAGACCAGCTGCCTGTGCTGTTGCCCGATGTGGAGGCGTATCAGCCGTCGGGCACAGGCGAATCGCCACTGGCGACGATTCCAGAGTTTGTGAACACCACTTGCCCGCAGTGCGGTCAGCCTGCCAGACGCGAGACCGACACGATGGGCGGTTTCGCCTGCAGCAGCTGGTACTTCCTGCGCTTCTGCGACCCCCACAACGACCAGAAGCCGTTTGACTACGAAAAAGTTGCCTACTGGATGCCTGTGGACTACTATGTGGGCGGCGCGGAGCATGCCGTGATGCACCTGCTGTATGCCCGATTCTGGACCAAAGTGGGCTACGACGCAGGAATCGTGCCCGTCAAGGAGCCGTTCTACCGCCTGCGCAATCAGGGCATGGTGCTGGCGCTGACGCCCTACCGCCCGCCCAAGCCCGATGAGCATCTCCGCCCCGGCGAGGTGGGCATTCTGGTGCGCCGCGACGAGCTGGAGAAGATGTCCGAAGAGGAGAAGGCGCAGCTCATCTGGGTGTGGGAGAAGATGTCCAAGTCGCGCTACAATGTGATTACGCCCGATGAGATTGTGGAGCAATACAGCGCCGACACCCTGCGCCTGTATGAGCTGTTCGTGGCGCCCTTCGATGTCGCCATTCAGTGGGACGATAAGGGCGTCAAGGGAATGCATCGGTTTCTGAACCGCATCTGGCGACTGTTTATGGAGATTCGTCCCTGCTTTGTGCCCCACTGGCGCGAGTCGCTCCAGATGAGCCAGCCGAATCTGGACAAGGAAGCGCGGGCGATGCGCCAGCGCACCCACTCCGCCCTGAAAAAGATTAGCGCCGACATCCCTGATTTTAAGTTCAACACGGCGGTTGCCACACTGATGGAGTGGTTCAACGCCTTAGAAGACTACTGGCGCGAGGTCAACACGCCGAACTCACCCTGCTGTGCGGATGCGATGGCGGTGGTGAGCGAGGCGGTGGAGTGCTTCATTCTGGCGCTCTCACCCTTCGCGCCGCATATCGCCGACGAGCTGTGGGAGCAATACGGCTTTGAGGGATTCACGCTCCAGCAGCCGTTCCCGCAGTACGATGAAGCGCTGGCGCAAGCCGAGGAAATTGAGATGGTGGTGCAGGTGAACGGCAAAGTGCGCGATAAGATTCGCGTGCCCGCCACCCTCAGCGAGGAGGAGATGCGCCAGATCGCGCTCGCCAGCCCGCGCGTCCAGCAGTTCTTGAACGGCGGTCAGCCCCGCAAGGTCATCGTGGTGCCGGGCAAGCTGGTCAATATCGTGGTGTAGCCCCCACTATTTGCGGGGCGCGTAGCCGAAGGTGTATTCGTAGCGCATCGGGTTGTAGCGCTGATACCCCTTCGGCGGGAACATCTTCTGCGATTCGGGGTTATCGGCGTACATGCTCCGCCCGTGCTGAATGTAATACTCAAACTCGTGGCGGAAGTTTTTGATGAACGCCCGCACGGGCCATGCCGCCGCGTCCCCTAACGCGCAGAAACTGCGCCCGTCAATCTGGTCGCAAATCTCCAGCAGCAGGTCAATATCTTCCATGCGTCCCTTGCCCTGCAGGATGCGCTCCAGAATCTGCACCATCCAGCGCGTACCCTCGCGGCAGGGGGTGCATTTGCCGCACGACTCGTGGGCGTAAAACTCCGCCGTGCGCCACGCGAAATGCACAATACAGGTATGCTCGTTCAGCACCATGCAGCCGCCAGAGCCGACCATGCTACCGACTTCCATCAGCTCTTCATAGCCGATAATCGCGTTCTCACACTTTTCAGCAGGCAGAATGGGCATCGAAGAGCCGCCCGGAATAATCCCCTTGAGTTTGCCGCCCGCCACACCTCCTGCCATCTCAATCAGTTCCATCAGCGGCGTGCCGAACTCCACTTCATAGTTGCCGGGGCGGTTCACATGCCCGCTGACGGAAAAGATCTTCGTACCCCGCGAGTTTTTGGTGCTGGCGCCGAGCTGGGCGTACCACTCGCCCCCGTTCCGAATGATGTGGGGCACGCAGCTGAGCGATTCGCAGTTGTTGATCAGCGTGGGGCAGTCCCACACGCCTGCAATCGTGGGCAGGGGCGCGTGAGGGAACTTCAGGCGCGGCATGCCACGCTCGCCCATCAGGCTGGACATCAGCGCCGACTCTTCGCCGCACTCATAGGAGCCTGCGCCCATGTGGATATAGATATCGTAGTCAAAGCCGCTGCCGAGAATGTTTTTGCCGAGATAGCCTGCTTTATACGCCTCATCTATCGCGCGGCGCACCTTGCGGGCGCATTCCACATACTCGCCACGGATGTAAATATAGCCACACTTCGCCCGCACCGCATAGCCTGCGATAATCATCCCCTCAATTAGCTGGTGGGGCGCTTTATACATCAGCTCAAAATCTTTGAAAGTGCCCGGCTCGCCCTCGTCAGAGTTGCAAATCACATAGTGGGGCTTGTCGTCGTCTTTGGGGATGCCGTTCCATTTTATCCATGCGGGGAATCCTGCGCCACCGCGCCCGCGCAGTCCCGATTTTTTCACCTCGTCTATAACAGCCTGACGCTCCATCTGGAGCGCCTTCTCCAACGCCTCATAACCACCGTATTGACGATAGACTTCCAGCGTATCATAGCCCGGTACATCCACATGCTTGAGCAACAAGCGGTATTCGCCCATAGCGTCCTCCGCATGGATTATACCTTTCGTGGTATACTCTGAGTATGGCGAAAGTGCTATCGCGGGTTGTGCCTGCGTATCGGGCAGGATATCGGCGCAAGTTCACCCGCGCCGAACTGGAACGGATGTACGACGCGGGCATCCTCCAGCCCGATGAGAAGATTGAACTGATTGGCGGCGAACTCATCGCAAAGGAGCTCCCCATGAAAAGCGCCCACGCGACGGCTATCAGCCTGTGTGAAGAGGCGTTGCGTCAGGCATTCGGTCAAGGCTATGTCGTTCGGGTTCAACTCCCTCTCACTTTGAGCGAGCGAGACGAGCCCCTGCCCGATGTGGCGGTGGTGGAAGGCACCATCCGCGATTTCGCCCACGCCCATCCCTCCCGTGCCTTGCTTGTGGTGGAAGTCAGCGAAACCACCCTGCGCTTGGACCGCCACACCAAAGCCAGCCTCTATGCGTGGGCGGGCATCCCCGAATACTGGATTGTCAACCTGCAAGAATGGGTGCTGGAAGTGTTTCGAGAGCCAGCGCCGATGACAGGGCGTCCGTATGGCTACGGCTATCGTCAGCAGGCGATTTACCGCGCGGGCGACCAGATTAGCCCCGTCGCCAAGCCTGAAAGCGTGATTCCTGTAGACGAGCTGTTGCCGCCTCAAGGTATACTCTGAGTATGGCGAAAGTGCTATCGCGGGTCGTGCCTGCGTATCGGGCGGGGTATCGGCGCAAGTTCACTCGCGCCGAACTGGAACGGATGTACGACGCGGGCATCCTCCAGCCCGATGAGAAGATTGAACTGATTGGCGGCGAACTCATCGCAAAGGAGCTCCCCATGAAAAGCGCCCACGCGACGGCTATCAGCCTGTGTGAAGAGGCGTTGCGTCAGGCATTCGGTCAAGGCTATGTCGTTCGGGTTCAACTCCCTCTCACTTTGAGCGAGCGAGACGAGCCCCTGCCCGATGTGGCGGTGGTGGAAGGCACCATCCGCGATTTCGCCCACGCCCATCCCTCCCGCGCCCTGCTCGTGGTGGAAGTCAGCGAAACCACCCTGCGCTTGGACCGCCACACCAAAGCCAGCCTCTATGCGTGGGCGGGCATCCCCGAATACTGGATTGTCAACCTGCAAGAATGGGTGCTGGAAGTGTTTCGCGAGCCAGCGCCGATGACGGGGCGTCCCTATGGCTACGGCTATCGTCAGCAGGCGATTTACCGCGCGGGCGACCAGATTAGCCCCGTCGCCAAGCCTGAAAGTGTGATTCCTGTAGACGAGCTGTTGCCACCAAAAGCGGATTAGTCCGCCATTATCTGCTCCACAGGGATTCCCGTCCACTCGTGAAGTTGCTGTGCAACCTCGGCAGGGGTGAGCGCCAGTACCGCGTTCCCTGCCGAAAGGCGCTCAATAAGTTGGATTAGATACTGCCGCTGCTCCTGAAGCATCTGTTGCTCAAGGGACGATGCGGGTTGCAATTCGCGGAGTCGTTCCATCAGCTGTCGCAGGTAGTCAAAGAGGCTTTCCCTTGTCCCCCGCTCTGGCAGGTTGCCTGCGGCGATCTGCTGGCAGAAAGTGGGCGGCAGCAGGCTCGTGCTGAGGCTGGCTCGCGTCGCTGCCGAGACCAGCAGGTCTACCGCTTTCTCTGGCAAGCGACGCTCTGGCAGATAGCGAACCGACCAGGCAACCGCCCTCTCAATCGCCTCGTCCGAAACCGCAACGCCCAGCTGACGAGAGATTTCAGGGCGCTTCCGATAGAGAACCCGCGCTGTGGTTTCGGGCGTCATCTCCCCAACCGTCATAACTGTGAAAAGCGTCTTCAGATGCGACAGGCGTTCACTATCTTGCGGGTTGCCCGTGTTATAAACGCCAACGAAGCGCACACCCTTCAGGCTCAGAATCTGTTTCAGCCAGAGCATGGGGTCAGAGTCGCCCTGCGAGAGCTCAAACAGCGTTTCCATGTCGTCAAGGTAAAGAATCCACTCACTGCTCCGAAGTGTGAGCTCGTCGAGGAGTTGGGTTGCCCGCTCAGGCGTGCGGGCGTGGACCATTAGAGTGTAGGGGGTAAGCGCCATCACCTGCGCCCCGCTCAGAGGAGGCAGTGGCTCGCCGTATACCAGCAGGTTCACCAGCCCGTGCACGATTGTGGTCTTGCCGACGCCGCGCTCGCCAACGAGCAGCGCATGGGCACGGTCGGGTTTCGCCAGAATCTGCAGGAGCGCGTGAATTTCCGAATCGCGTTCGTAGGCGGGTTCCAGCTGGCGGCTTTGTGCCAGCCAGTTCAGGTTCAACCCGAACTCGGTGCGTTTGGGGGCGCGGGCGCGACTGGGAGGGGGTGCTGACTCCTCGCGAAGCGACTTTGCCGCCTCGCGGGCGCGTTCCAGATCAGCACCGAGCTTCTGTAGTATGCGGGCTGCCAGTCCCTCGCCCTCGCGAATCAGCCCCAGAAGCAGGTGTTCCGTCCCGATGTAGTTGTTATTGAATTGCCGCGCTTCGTCATAAGCGAGATCAATCACGCGCTTCGCACGCTGGGCAAGCGACATTTCCCCCGATGAGCGCGCCCCGCCACGAATTGCATAGCGCTCAATCTCGTTGCGGATGCGCTGCGGGCTTACCCCCAGACGCTCCAGAATACGCACAGCAATACTGTCCGACTCACGCACCAGTCCCAGCAGGAGATGCTCAGTGTTGACCTCAGACTCCTCCAGCTGCTGCGCTTCCTTGTACGCATAGAAGATAACCCTGCGCGCACGCTCCGTAAACCGTAGCCACAACATAACACCATCCCCTTGCTTACATGGTACCTTAGATGGTCTTCCTCTTCTTTCCCTCTCACAAGGAAAGTTTCGGGGTAAACTTTCCTTCTGGGAAGGAAAGATGTTGCAGGGAATACTCACTCAGAAGATTGTGGAGAGCCTGACAATGCCCGTTCCCGCGTTCACGCGGCGGGATGTGTTTGTGCCGCAGATCAGGGCGCGCAAGGCATATGCGGTAATCGGGATGCGACGCTCTGGGAAGACCACCTACCTCTGGCAGGTGATTGCCGACGCGCTGGCAAGCGGCGCCCCGCGCGAGTCGCTTGTGTATATTGACTTTGAGGACGACCGCTTACTCCCGATGGACGCCTCAGGCTTGGACGCGCTTGTGGAGGCGTACTACCGCCTTTATCCGCAGTATCGGGCAAGCCAGCGCGTGCTATTCTGCTTTGACGAGATTCAGGCAGTCAGCGGCTGGGAGCGCTTTGTCCGACGCCTCATGGACACGGAACTGGTGGACATCTATCTTTCTGGCTCCTCAGCGCGACTGCTCTCACGCGAGATAGCGACCTCGATGCGGGGGCGCGTGCTGGAAATACGGCTCTTCCCGTTCAGCTTCCGCGAGTTTCTGCGCCATCTTGGCACGGAGCCATCGCAGGAGTGGGAACGGCTTACCCCCGCAGAGCGCAGTCAGATAGAGCATTGGCTGCTCCGTTACCTGTCGGAAGGAGGCTTTCCAGAAGCCATCGGCGCCGACCAGCGTTCACGACGCGAACTGTTGCGCACCTATGTGGACACAGCCATCCTGCGCGATGTGATTGAGCGCCATCAGGTTTCACATCCGCAGGCGCTGCGCTGGCTGGTGCGCCAGCTGCTGGGCAATCCTGCCAGCCCCTTCAGCGCCCACAAATTCTACAACGACCTGCGTACTCAAGGGTTCAGCATCGGTAAGGAGCGCGTGTACGAGTATATCACCTATCTGGAAGACGCTTTCCTGATTCGGACGCTCGCTTTGGCAACCTTTTCGGAGCGCAAGCGCATGACGAATCCTCGCAAGGTCTACCCGATTGACATGGGGCTAATCCCGTTTTATGCTCGCACCTCTCAACCTTCTGTAGGACCAGCTTTAGAGACAGCCATCTATCTGGAGCTGGAGCGACGCGGCGCAGAGGTTGGCTATGTGCGCACCCCCTCAGGCTACGAGGTGGACTTTCTCGCCGTGTTCCCAGATGGTTCCACCGAACTTATTCAGGTATGCGCCGACCTCGGCGACGACTCGGTACGCCAGCGCGAGCTGCGAGCCTTGCTCGAAGCGGGTCAGGAGTTTCCGCACGCCCGCAAGCGACTCATCACACTCACGCCTCCGCAGGAGGTCGTGGAAGGAATCGAGTGGACGCTCGCCAGCGAGTGGCTCCTCGCTACTCCACCTCCAGCGTAAACCGATCTGGGGGGTTGACTACACGGATTATCAAGCCCCCATGAAGGCGCTGCCAGCCTGAGCTGGGTTCGCCCAGCTCCCAGAGGTACTTGTCTATGTCGTTCACCTGGGGGAGCGGCTGCCCGTTCAGCCGAACTGCGTTCACGCTCTCCAGGCCTGCCACATACACATGGAGCGCGGGCAAGCCGCTCACGGGGGTTGAAATCTCCATCACCATGCGCTCCCCCTCCCATTCAGCAGACTGTAAGCCCGGCGCAGTGCAGGCGACAAGTCGCGTGCCCCGACGCGCGATCACCGTTTGCGGCTCGATGGCGAAGCGCAGCCGCTGGGCAATACAGGGCGCCACCAGACGCGGGTTCAGGTCCCAGTGATACTCCTCTGCCCCCTTGACGATACTGAACGCATCGGGATACATCCCCTCGTGGGCGGGATAGCGCTCGGAGGTCCACTCCTGCTGTTGCACGGCGTTGAGCGTAATGGTGTCGGCAAGGCGTCGCCAGTCAAAGGGCGATTCGGGGTTTTGTTCCGCAAGCCGATAGAGCGCCCGTGCGTAGACCAGCCCGTTCCACTGCACCGCCACACCGAACCACGGCTGCTGGTTGAGCCATGTAACGCCGAACACGGGGATGGTCGCGCCGCGCATAATGGGACGATCGGGCGCGCTCCAGAGGTAAACAAACGGCACGCCGCGTAGCGCCCACCGCTCCGCCCACTCACGATAGTGCGACTCGCCCGTGAGCTGGTAGGCGTCCAGAAAGGCGTTGATGGCATACGGCACTGCCAGCAGGTCGGGCACATGCAGAGGCAGTTCCCATGTTTGAGCGCCTTCGGGGCGTCGCTGGCGCATCAGGAAGTTCAGTGCCCGCATCAGCGACTCGCGCGAAGCAGGGTTCAGCGTGATTCGGGCGTGCTGCCCTATCCGAGCTGCATGCTGCCCTGTCCAGCCGCTGGCGGTGTCGCCCGCCTTGCCGAAGATTGCGTGGCGCGGCGTCTCAGGGTTCCAGCCCCACGAGCCGTCGGCACGCTGGGTTTTGCGCACCGACTCCATCGTCCCGTCCCAGTGTTGCAACACACTGGGCAGCCCGCCGATGTAAAATGCCAGTTCCAGCCCGATGTTCCCACGCGGCTGGGCGCTCACCGCCTCACGAACCTGCTGGAGCGCCACGCGCCGCCGCGAATCTTCGGGATAGAGCCGATGCCCCAGCACCCACAACGGCAGCGCCACCTGCGGGTCGTAGAAGGTCGGTCCCGTGTTTGTGTGGCGCCACGCTTTGAGGTTCGCATCATAGTTGCCGAGAAGCCCCTGAACTGTGAGAGTCAGCGCCTGCAGGTCGGTACGCTGGGGCGCGGGGGGGTGCGGCATGCCTGTCTCCCGCAAATAGTCAGCGATTGCCTGAATCACATCCTCCGCATCGTTGCGCACCACCAGTGTCGCCGAGAGCAGAACCGAGTCGTTTTTCAGCAAACGGAACGGTTCGCGCGCCTGTTCTGCGTTTTCGTCCGCCCATTTAGGAATGGCAGGCACCCATAGCGCGAAGCGGTGATGCGCGCCCCACTCAAAATGGTTCGGCGAGGCGAACATCGGGTTTGGCACACGCAACACGCCCGACCAGCCCGCTTCGGGGTTCCATGTCATACTCACCAGCCAGTTGCGCCAGCGAACCGCCATCACGGGCACGGTTACCTTATAGGGGTGCGGACTGAGCCGCAGGTGATAGGGCGGCGCGGCGAAGCGCGTATCGGACGAAGGTTCCTCGTCCAGCAGATACTCCAGCCCGGGGAAGAGCGCCTCGTCTTTGCGCTCACCGAAAGAGCCGTCCCCCACGCGCCAGTCGGGGAAGCGGAACCGATACAGATGGGCATCCAGCGTGCTGGTCAGCCGCGCCGTACACTCCAGCCGACTGCCCTCCAGCCGATAGCCGAGGGTAGCACGCCCCACCAGCCCGACCGTGCCCTGCAGCACCAGACTGAGGCGTGAGCCGTTGGGCGTGATGCTCTCTGGCAGAAACACGGCAGGTTTAGGGGGCGCGTTTTCGGCGTTCAGCACCGCTTCGGCGAGGGTGGGCGTTGTTGCCAGCAGGGTCCAGCCACCCGCGTGCTTACCGTAAAGCCGCGCGGCATAGCCTTTGGGGAAAGCAGGCGTCAGCACCAGACGCAAAAACTCATTCTGCAACACCCACGCCGTGCCAATCTGGCGCACGAAACTGCCCTCGTCGGGGATGCTGCTGGGCAACGCCGAAACGGTCGGGTTGAAAATCACGCCGTCGTTGCCCGCCGCGGAGCGTAGCATCACGCTCAGGCGTGGCTGAGCGCCCAAGCCCACACGGAACCGTACTGCATGCCTTGCGCCAGGGGGCAGCAACACTTCAGCCAGTTGGGCATCATCCAGAAGGCGAGCCTCCTGTAAGGCTTGAACACGCACGATCAGGCGCCCTTCCCATGTGCCCTGACCCGCATTCTCTATCACGGCGACGCACTCTGCGGTCTCGTTGGGTGCATAAAGCGCGCGTCGAGCATACACACCTGCAAAGCGCAAACGGGGTTGAAGCCGATAGACCCGCGTCACCGATTCGCGCTGCAGCTCGGTGAGAGTCGCATGCCGTGCCCCGTGAAATGCATAAGCAATCCAGAGAACGCCGCTATCGGGGATGGTGGCTCGAATCGGCTTCTGCTGGGGCGCGTCTAGCTCAAACCGATCGCCAGGCGTGCCGCGCACCTCCAGCACGCCTTCGGGAGGCAGGGGCGAACGGGCAGGGGTGGCGAAGCGCTCCCGCAGGCGCAGTACCCGCGCATCCGCGATGTATGCCCAGTCGTAGTTGGTGTTACCCAGCCCGTCTACCTCAAACGCTACTTTGACTGTGCGCCCGCCAAAAGGCGTCAGGTCGGCGGAAAGGGGTTGCCAGCCCGGCTCCCGACATTCCACGCTGACGAGGCTTTTATCCTCCACCTTCAGGCTCACGCGCACGCCGTCGTGGGGATTCTGGGGGTCATCGCGGCGGGCGTTATCGTCCACGCCTGCCCATGCCGTCAGCACGAGTCGGTCGCCTGCATCCACACGCGGCAGTTCCAGCGTGAACACAGCCCGTGCAGGGCGTCGCGTGGGGTGCAACAGCGCGCCCTGTCGCGCCACCCCGCCCGATTGGATTGTGCGCACCACAGAGGGCGAGAGCGCATCCGACACCGCGCCCGTATGCCAGCGCGTCATCAGGTCGGTCAACACGAAAACACCATCCGAAAGGGGCTGTGTCCAGAGAGGCAATACGAGCCAAGCCCAGCCGAGAATCCACACGAGGCGATACATCACGCTCCCCTTTCGCGCTCGACGCTTCTTTTCCTGCTCCAGAGGCGGGAAAACATCTCCGAAGGGCGAAATTGCACCTCCGCATGAAAGGAAGGCTGATTGCGGGCGTGGATGAGGCGGGGCGCGGTCCGATTGCGGGTCCCGTGGTGGCAGGTTGCGTGCTGCTGCGGGAGCCGCTGATGCTGGAAGGGGTGCGCGACAGCAAAACGCTTTCCGAGTCGGCGCGCGAACACCTTTTCAGGCAGATTCAGCAGGTGGCGGTGGCGTGGTCGGTGGGGGTGGCGTCGCCGCGCGAGATTGAGCGGCTCAACATCCTGCAGGCGAGCCTGCTGGCAATGCGACGCGCCCTGCTCGCCTTGCCCGTTAATCCGCACAAAGTGTTCGTGGACGGTAAGTTCCCTGTGCCCGACTACCCCATCTCGCAGGAGGCGATTGTGGACGGCGATGCGCTCCACCCTGCTATCAGCGCCGCTTCCATCGTGGCGAAAGTGGTGCGCGACCGCCTGATGCGCGACATAGACCCCCTCTACCCTGCTTACGGCTTCGCCCAGCACAAAGGCTACCCAACACCTGCCCATCTGCAATCGCTGGCGGTGTACGGGGCTTGCTCCCAACACCGGCGCACCTACGCGCCTGTCCTGCAACTCTGCTTTGAGTGGGGGAAAGAAGGTTAGACAATCCCGATTCGCAGGAGGTCTTTGAGTGCAATCATGCCAATCGGGCGTCCTGTTTCGTCCAGCACGGGCATATCGCCAATCTTGACGGGCAGGCTCTGGAACTTTTCCAGCACCTCAATTGCAAGGGGGTTGCCCTGCAGGCGATAGAAGTGGCGGTTCATCGCCTCATGCACGGGTTGCGAGAGGGCGCGTTCGTCTTGAAGCAGGCGTCGGCGGATGTCGCCATCGGTTACCAGCCCGACCATGACGCCGTTTTCGTCCACCACGCAGGCGGCGCCTGCGCCCGCGCGGGTAATTGCGAACAGCGCGTCGCGCAGGGGGGCGTCTTGTGGCACAATCGCGAGCGCCTCGCCCGTGCGCATCACATCGTGCGCCCGCAGCAGCAGGCGTCGCCCCAGCGCACCCGCAGGATGATTGAGCGCAAAATCGTCGGGGGTAAAGCCGCGCGCCACCATCGTGGCTAACGCCAGTGCGTCGCCCATCGCCAGCATCGCCGTGGTGCTGGCAGTCGGCGCGAGATTATGCGGGCACGCCTCGCGCTCCACCGCTACATCCAGCACCAGGTCCGCCATACGCCCCAGCGTTGAATCGGGGCGCCCCGTCATCGCAATCGTGAACACCTGCAGGCGCTTAAGGGCGGGGCAGAGCGCGACAAGCTCATCGCTTTCCCCGCTGTAAGAAAGCAGTAGCGCCACATCCTGCGCCGTTACCGTGCCCAGATCGCCATGCGCCGCTTCCGTGGGGTGCAAAAAGAGAGCGGGCGTGCCTGTGCTGCTGAAAGTACCTGCCAGTTTGCGCGCGATCGCGCCCGACTTGCCCACCCCGCTGACCACCAACCGCCCCGAACACGCCAGCAACACCTGCACCGCGCGCTCGAACGACTCATCGATGCGCTCTGCCAGCGCTTCAACCGCCTGCGCTTCGATGCGCAGCACCTCCTGCGCCACCGCACGCACCGACCTTTCACCCAGAATCCGGCTCATAGCAGGTTATCGTCCAGCTCCGGTGCAATTCGCAGGCGTTTCCGACGGCGCACCGCTGTGTTTTCTTCTCCGTAGTACTCCTGATACACCTGCACAATCTTCTTCTTGACCCGCTGGAGTGCGTTATCGATGCACTTTGTGTGGCGGTTGAGCTTTTCCGACATCTCCCGATAGGACAGCCCATCCAGATAGCACTCCAGTACCTGCAGCTCCAGCGGACTCATGCGCTCCTGCGCCAGCCGCAGCACCGCCATCGGGATTCGCTGATAAAGAATCACCTCTTCAGGGGTCAGGGCGTTGGGGTCGGGAAGCATTTCGCCCAGCGTCGTGTCGGCGTCGGCGCTGGCGGGGTCCTGAATCGGGCGATCGATGGAGATGGAATCGTTGAGAGGGATATGCTTCTGGCGTGTCGCCGCTTTGACAGCGGAGATAATCTGGCGTGTAACGCACAGCTCCGCGAACGGGCGAAACTTATGGAAACGGTCATATCGGAAGTCGCGGATTGCCTTATAAAGCCCCAACAGCCCTTCCTGCACGACATCTTCATGCTCTGCGCCGATTAAAAAGTAAGAGCGCGCCTTCATCTCCACGAGCGAACGATAGCGTTTGAGAAGAATCTCTGCGGCGCGCTGGCTTCCTTGTTTCGCATAATACACTAATTCTTCATCTTGCATATAGGTGAAACACAGATTGGAGTCGTCGAAGAAGGGTTCCTCCATCATGCCGTGTTCCCTCATGTATGTGCCCTCCGTCGGATAATGGTGCCCGCTGACGGGGATTTCGCCGCGCCCACAGCACTGACCACCGCGTCAGCTTGCCCTTCTCGCCACCAGAGACCTCGTTCCATGCGTACTCCCCTTGCGGACATGAGTAGTTTAGACGATTAACCCCCCTTAAAGTCAAGGGTTTTGGGCAAATTGGCGCCGAATTTCGCCCGAAATTGGCAGGAATTGCCTGCGAAGGGGGGTACATGGTGGGTTGCTGTATCATCTAATGCAGGAGCAACTTTGAATAAGGAGGTTTATATGCGAGCTCGACAGTGGATTAGCGTGCTGGCGCTGGCAGGTTTATCGATGGTTGCCCCATCCCAGGACGCCGCGCCTGTGAAAGTGTTTCGGGGCAGTGCCAATCAGGTGGTGTTGCAGTTCGAGCGGGTGCGTCCCGCCTATGTGGAGATTCTGGTGAATGGGCAGGTGATCGCCACACGCACCGTGCAGGGCGCCCAGATAACACTTGGCTTGACCAGCATGGGGTTAGCCCCCGGCACCCACGAGGCGGTTATTCGTCTGTACGATCGTCAGGGGCGCCTGATAGGGGAAACCCGTGCGCCCGTAGAGCTTCAGCCTGACCCCTACGCGCCCGTGAACCTGATTATCCCGCGCAACGGAACCCGTGTGAGCGGCACAATCCCCGTAGAGGCGCGGCTCAACCTGCAGGGCAACATGTATGTAACCTTTTTTGTGGACGGTCAGGCGCGCGCCCTGCGCAACTTCGCGCCCTACATTTACCAGTGGGACACTACACAGGCAACCAACGGCTGGCACACTTTAGAGGTGTGGGTGTTCGACGGTAAGCAGACCTTCAAAACGCCGCCCACCCGCGTGTTTGTGAACAACCCTGGCGGGCGCACCGAGCGCCAGATGGAGCCAGAGCTTTCTGGCGAAATGGTGGAACCCGCGGTGGTCGCTGTCGAGTCGTCGCCCAGCGCGGAACTTTCGGGGCTTCGAACAGGTGAGATGGCAGGAAGCGCCGCCCCCCTGGAGTTGCGCCTCAGCACGCCTGCGAACGAGGCGATTCCCTCCGTGCCTGCGGAGCCTGCTTTGAGTGTCGCGCTCGCGCCTGCGGAAACCAATCCCGCCGCATGGCGCACGGCTCCAGGCACGGGGCAGCCCCAGTTTGAAGCACGCTTCACCGCGCCTGAGGTGCCTCCCAGCACCCGCTTCACGCCCACGCCGGTCTACCAGTGGCAACCGGGCTGGCGCGTGGCGAAGGCGGAGCCTCAGATGCGCGGGCAAAAACTCACCGTTCCGCCCGTGCTTGCGAGCGCACCCAAATCGGCTGCCCCAACCGCCTACGAGAGCGCGGTTCTCCTGTTCCGACACGGCACACGCCTGCCCAGCACCATCCGCACCTTCGAGCTGGTGTGGAACGGGAGGGTCATTGTGCCCGATGTGGCTCCACGCGTTGAGGAGGGCATCCCCCTGGTGACGGTGCGCCACGCACTGGAGAGCGCAGGGGCAACCATTCGCTGGGACAATCAGCACAAGCAAGCCACAATCCTGCTGGGTGAGAAGACGCTGGTACTGGATGTTCGGGCGAACCGCGCCACCCTCAACGAAATACCCCTCACCCTGGATGCGCCGCTCCAGATTGTCAACGGGCGCGTGATCGTGCCCGCCGCCCTGCTCGGCGAGGTGCTGAACGCAGACATCCTGTTTGACCTCACCACGCACCAGCTGATTCTCACACCGAGAACCTGAAGCCTCTTTCTGGTCTCTTGCCTTCCCGACGGAGGGCAAGAGACCTCCAATCCCGTGAACATTTCCCCCTGAATTTCTCCAGTTTCAGAGTCCTTCTGGTAGGAATTGCAACGCAAATCGGTGTATAATTAGCACAGGTTGCGAAAACGCTTACGCAGAGGCAGCTGGCGATGAAGCGCACGCAGGAGATTACGATTCGGGAGCTGGCAGAGTCGCTGGGGGTGTCGGTCGCGACGGTCTCGCGAGCGATTCACGGGCGCGGGCGCATCAGCCCCGAAACACGGGCGCGCGTGCTGGAACAGATGGAGCGCATGGGCTATGTGCCGAACCTGCACGCCCAGAGCCTTGCCCGACGCCACAGCACGCTGATTGCTCTGGAGTATCTGGGGCAGATGGAGGTGCTGTCCGATGTGTTTCTGATTGAGCTGGGGCGTGCCATTCAGGCGGCACTGGTCAAGCACGGCTACCGCCTGCTGATGAACCTGGTGGGAGATAGCCACTATCGGCAGAGTACCCTGCGCCAGTGGATTAACTCGCGCCTGATTTCGGGCGTGATTTTGATAGGCAACCCCGATGTGAGCGCGGAATGGCTCAAGCCGTTGATGAAGGCGCGTATCCCGACGGTGCTGATTGCCTACCACCCTCCTGCCGAAATGCCCGACACGATGCGCTGTGTGGTGCTGGATGTCAAAACAGGCTGGCAGGAAGCAATTGCCCACCTCACAGCGGAGGGGCATCGGCAATTCGCCTACATCGGCAGCCATCCCGAAGACCCCGCGCTGGACTACATCTGTGAAGCGCTTCGCCAGCACCATGCTACCCTCGTGCCAGAAGGGGTTCTCTACGCGAACGAAACCCCGCTGGGAGGCTACGAAGCCACAAAGCGATTGCTCCAGCACGCGCAGCGCCCGACCGCCATTCTGGCGCGCACCGATCTGCTGGCGATGGGCGTCCTGCTCGCCCTGCAGGAAGCCGGGTTGAGCGTGCCACACCACATCTCAGTCGTAGGGCACGACGACATCCCGATGGCACAGTGGCTCATTCCGCCACTCAGCACCATCCGAATTGATTATGCAATTCTGGGGGAGAAGGCTGTGGAAAGTCTGGTTCATCTGCTACAGAAAGAAAAAAGCGACACAGAGCCTGTTCAGACGGTCGCAACGCGCTTTGTGGTGCGTCAAAGCACCACAAAAATCACGCAACAGGAGGCATAAGCGATGAAAGGCTACCTGAATCGATGGGGATTAGTCATGCTGTTGTGCTTGAGCGTAAACGCTTACGCACAGGTGAATGTACGCGACGAGTTCTCGGCTGGGCTTGACCCAGGTCTGCCATGGTCATGGACCGTGATTGCTCCCAATCCTGACGCATGCGATTACTGGAACTCGGAAGACCCGTCCCGCTACAGGTTTCAGGACGACCTGCTGGTTATCGATTTCCACCCATGGAACTCTACTTATGACCAGTGGAACTACGCGAACAACTTCCTGAACCTGCCCGTGCGCGGATTCGGCGATGGCTGGGCGATTGAGACCACTGTCACCCTCAACCTGAACGGCAACATCCCGGGCGCCTACACTCAGGTCGGGCTCATGCTGATGAAGGATATGGACAACTACTACACCGTCATGTTGCTGGTGGACCCGAATGCCTCGCCGATTCGGTTCTGGGTCAGCACGGCGCAGGAAATCAATCGGAGCTATGGCTATGGCGGCGCCTCCGCAGGCTATTGGGATGATGGGCAGAACAGCTCCACCTGCGGTCTACGAATCGAGGACGCAGGTCTCGTCGACGGGGTGCGCAAAGTGAACATCAAGATTAAGCGCCAGGGTATCGACGACGACTGGGTTGCCATCTGGCCCTCGCCGATGGATGTGCCGCAGATTGTGAGCGACATTGTGCAGAACGGCGGCTATGTCGGCTTTTTCAATGTCGCTGGTTTTACGGCAGAGCCCATGCCCAGCGCCGACTTTGACTACATTCAGCTGGAGCAGGTGTTTCTCAAAACCGCTGGCGATGTGAACAACGACGGTTGTGTGGACGACGCCGACCTGCTGCAGGTGCTGTTTGACTTCGGCAACGGCGGCGACGGGCTGAGCAGCGATGTCAATCAGGATTGCGTTGTGGACGACGCCGACCTGCTGCAGGTGCTGTTCAGCTTCGGCAGCGGATGCTAAAAATCACTTTGCAGGGAGCCGCGGCTGGCTCCCTGCAAAACATCACACAGTGAGGTGAGAGTATGCGGCACTATCGCAGAGGGTTCACACTGATTGAACTGCTGGTCGTGATTGCAATTATCGCCATTCTGGCGGCGATTCTGTTCCCTGTGTTCGCGCAGGCGCGTGAGAGCGCCCGCAAGACCCAGTGCCTCAGCAACATGCGCCAGATCGGGATTGCCGTGGTGGCTTATGTAACCGATTACGACGAGAAGTTCTTCATCCAGCCATGGCCTGGCGGCTGTCCTACCAGCGAAACGGGCTACTTCATGCACGACGCACGCCACCCGCGTCAACACTGGGCGTACCTGCTCCATCCCTACATCAAAAACGCAGGCATCTTCGACTGCCCCAGCTACGAAGGGGAGTGGTACTACGCTTCCTATGCCCTGTGGGAGTGCGGTCGCGGGAGACCGCCTCAGAACCAGTGGCTCGTGCCCAAGGTGGAGTATGGGCTGAACCAGGTGATTATCAACCGCACCCAGAGCCTGAGTCCGGTCTCACTGGCGCAGATTGAGCGGGTGGCAGAAGTGGCGCTGGTGATGGACAACAACTATATCTACAGCGAATACACTTGTTTGCGCGGTCCTGCCAACCCGAACGCATTTATGAAATATGTGCCCTATGACCGCGAATGGCCGTGGGTGCAGGGCGTGGTGCGCCATCAGGAGGGGCTGGTGTTTACCTTCGTGGATGGTCACGCGAAGTGGGCGCGGCGTTCGGCGCGGGGAGCGCCTTACTTCGAGTGGCGCGGCGCGAACTTCTCGCACTTCTATCCCGTGCTGCTGGGCGACCGCGAGTTCGCCACAGGAACCGAGTGCGCCAGCACCTACGACTACGGTCAGTAAGGGGAGGCGGATATGCAACGCGAAATTCCGACTCCGGTGGCTGTAGGGATTATTGTGGCGCTCTTGCTGGTCGTGGGCGTGCTGCTCTACCGCTTCTTTGTGACGGGTGGCGTCCAGAGTTATGGCGAGAGCGTCGCTAAACCTGCCCCGGGCGCGCCGGGCACACCGATGCCCGGCGCCCCTGGCGGTGGCGCCCCTATGGCACCACGGTGAACTCTATGGCTCTTGTGCAGCATCGCGAGCAGACCTCCTTCGTCGGGTCAAGCACGGGCGTGTTGGCGGAGCAGGCGGTGCGCCCCCGCCGACGCGCCCTGCTTGTCGGCACGCTCCTGATGATTCCCAACGCGGCGTGGATCGTCCAGATTGAGCGCGTGCGCGAGGGTCCCTACCCCACCACGATTTCGCTGTTTTTGAACGCCATTTTCTGGCTGATTCTGCTGCTGGTGGTCAATCGGCTGCTGACGCGGCTCCGCCCAGCCCTGGCGTTTCGCCCCGCAGAACTGCTCTTGATTTACTCGATGCTCTGTATCGGCTCGGCGTTTGTGGGGCTGGACGGCGTGCCCGCGCTCATTCAGATGATGGCGCACCCGTACTATCACGGGGCGCAACAGGCGGGCTTTGAGCGAGTGCTGGAGGTGTTGCCCCCTGCGCTGGTGGTACAGGACTCAGAAGCGCTTCGGGGCTACTTCATCGGCAACGACACCCTCTATCGCTGGGATTACCTGAAAGCGTGGCTCTCGCCCCTGCTGCTCTGGCTGGTCTTTATTGGGCTGCTCTGGTGGACGATGCTCTGCCTGAGCTCGCTGGTGCGCTATCAGTGGGCGGTGCAGGAGAAACTGGCGTTTCCGCTGGTGGCGCTTCCTTTGCAGATGGTGCAACCTGAAGGAGGTCTGTGGCGTGCGCGACTCTTCTGGGCAGGTGCTATCGTGGCGGGCGGAATCAACCTGCTCAACGGCTTGCATTTCTGGTTTCCTTCCGTGCCCGAAATCCCTGTCAAGCATCAGGACCTCGCCCAGTATATGACCAATAAGCCGTGGGACGCGGTGGGCTGGTTCCCTGTTTCGTTTTATCCCTTCGCGATTGGGATTGGCTATTTGCTCCCGCTGGATTTGCTGTTTTCCTGCTGGTTTTTTTATCTGTTCTGGAAGGCGCAGCTGGTGGCGGGCCGTGCGTGGGGGCTGGACATCACGCCTGAGTTCCCATACATTCGGGAGCAGGGGATTGGCGCGTATCTGGCGATTGGGCTATTTCTGTTGCTGGGCGGGCGCGGGCTGGTCAAGCAGCTCGTGACCCATCTTCGCACTCCTTCCCGAAGCGATTTGCGGGACGACACCGAGGCTTTGCCCTATCGTCATGCGGTATGGGGTCTTTTTGGCGGGCTGGCAGGGCTGACCCTTTTTCTGGGCGCGTTCGGCATGCGGTGGCACTACGCGCTGCTGGCGGTCGCGCTCTATTTGCTGTTCGCGCTGGTGATCACCCGCATTCGCGCCGAGCTGGGTCCGCCCGTGCATGACCAGCACTTCTCTGGACCTGACCATGTGCTGACAACGACACTGGGCACGCATCAGTGGTCAGGGCGCGAGTTGACGATGCTGAACTTTTTCTACTGGTTCAACCGCGCCTATCGCTCCCATCCAATGCCGTTTATTCTGGAAGGCTTCAAGATGGCGCACGACCAGCGTGCAGCGCTCACGCCGTTTTTCAAAGCCTTTCTGTGGGCAGGGCTGTGGGGCGCGGTTTTGAGCTTCTGGGCGTTTCTGCACTATGCGTATCGGTACGGCACGGGCGCGGAGTTTTTTGCGGGACAGCAGTTCGGCTTTGAGGCGTATAATCGCCTGCAGAACTGGGTTCAGCTGGGTCAGGAGCCGCATCAGGGCAAGGTGGCGGCGATGGGCGTGGGGTTCATGGTCGCCAGTGGACTGATGATGCTCCGCACCCACTGGCTTGGCTTCCCGCTTCATCCAATCGGCTTTGCCATTTCGGGCAGCTGGGCGATGAATCTGGTCTGGGCGCCCCTGATGCTCGCATGGCTCATCAAGTGGCTGATTGTGCGGTTTGGCGGGCTACAACTTTACAGGCAGTGGCTCCCCTTCTTTCTGGGACTGATTGTCGGCGAGGCAATCGTCGGAATGGGCTGGAGTCTGGTCGGTGTGTTGTTCAACACTCCTGCTTATAGTTTCTGGGGTCAATAATTCATAAGGAGGTCAGCGACGATGCAGAAGATTCAGCGTCCGAAAACGGTGGTCTTCTCGGCGGCGCCCGGTCCGCTGGACAATCCGCTCAAGGGCTGGGCGCCCTACTGGTTCTCGTGGCTCACGCAATACTACTTGCCTGTGAGCATGAACTTCTGGTATGTCTCGTGGCGCGAGCTGGAACCGAACCCGAACGACTATCGCTTCGAGCAGTGGGAACAACGCTGGGACACGAACCTCACACGCAACAACCATGTGGTGTTTCGCGTGTATCTGGACTATCCGGGTCAGCCAACGGGCGTACCTCAGTGGCTGATAGACATGGGCGTGGAAATGCGCCCCTACACGGAATATGGGGGTGGTCTCTCGCCGGATTACGACGACCCGCGTCTGGTGCAGGCGCTGGTGCGATTGATTCGCGCGCTGGGGCAACGGTATAACAATCATCCGCGCGTGGCTTTTGTGCAACTGGGATTTCTTGGTTTCTGGGGTGAGTGGCACACTTACCCTCGTACCGAACTTTTCGCCAGCGAGGCAACGCAACGCACGGTGGTGGACGAGATGCGCGCCGCCTTTCCCAACAAAATCCTGCAGGCGCGCACGGCGAACGGCTATCTGGGGCAACACCCATGGCTGGGCTACCACGATGATATGTTCCCCGAAGACACCGACGGCGGTGAGGCGTGGCACTTCCTGCCCACCCTGCGCCGCGCAGGACGCGACCAGAACTGGAAAGTCGCCTGCATCGGCGGCGAGATGGTGCCCAATCAAGCGCTCCGCCTGATGACCACCGACTGGGACCTGACCCGCACCATGACCGAACGCGCTCACATTACCTATCTGGGACCCTACTGCCCGCCTCTGGAAGACCATCGGAGCAACAGCACTTTTATGAACAACAGTCGCACGATGGTGCGCATGATGGGCTATGAGTATCGCCTGAAGGAGTTGCGGTATACACCCGAAGTGCGTCGCGGCTCCCGAATCGAGCTCGCGCTGTTTGGGGTCAATCAGGGCGTCGCGCCCTTCTACTACCCCTGGGAGGTGCGAATGGGGCTGATGAACACGGCAAATCAGGTCATCTGGAGCTGGCGCGTGGCAGTGGATATTCGCCGCTGGCTGCCGGGCGAGTTCATTATGCGCACGGTGTCGCCGATTGTGAGCCTGCCGAAGGGCGAATATCGTCTGGTGCTGGGAATCATCGACCCGTGGCGCAATCAGCCGCGTGTGCGGTTTGCGAATAACTTCGCCGTCATCAACAGCTGGAATGTGCTGGCACCACTGCGCATCCCCTGAACTATCGGGTATCCTAATAAAGGAGGGAGAAGCGCCATGGCAACCACCGTCAAATGGTTCGGGCACTCGACTTTTCTGATCGAATCGCCGCAAGGCAAGCGCATCCTGATTGACCCATGGGTCTACGGCAACCCTGCCTGTCCCGAAAGCGAGAAAAAACTGCCCAAACTGGACTACATGCTCATCTCGCACGGGCACTCGGATCACTTCGGCGATGCGGTGAAGATTGCCCGCGAGTTCCAGCCCCAGATTCTCGCGATTTTTGAGATTTATCTCCACCTCGCCCAGCACGGTATCCATAATGTGCAGCCCATGAACAAGGGCGGCTCGCTGATGATGGACGGCATCACCTTCACGATGGTGAACGCCTTCCACAGCAACGGCATCGATGAGGGCGGGCAAGTGCATTACGGGGGCGAGCCTGCAGGCTGGGTCATCCGCCTTGAGGATGGGCTGACCCTGTACCACGCGGGCGACACCTGCGTCTTCGGCGATATGAAACTCATCGGTGAACTGTATCGCCCCACGATTGCGATGCTCCCGATTGGCGACCGCTTCACGATGGGACCGCGCGAGGCGGCTTACGCGATTAAACTGCTCGGCGTGAAGAAGGTCATCCCGATGCACTGGGGCACTTTCCCCTTGCTCACAGGCACGCCCGAACAGTTGCGTGAGGAAACCCGCGATATCGAGGGACTGGAAATCATCGTGATGCGCCCTGGCGAGACCATCCCCATCGGGTAAGGCAGGTACAATTCTCTTGACCGTGATAGACCACGACACCCCGCGCGAGGCTTGCGGACTCTTCGGCGTCTATGCCGAAGGCGAAGATGTGGCGCGACTGACCTACTTCGGACTGTTCGCGCTGCAGCATCGGGGACAGGAGAGCGCGGGGATTGCTGTATCTGACGGCGAAAGTGTACGCGCCTATCGCGATCTGGGGCTGGTAACGCGCGTCTTCACGGAACCCATTTTGCAAAGCCTTCGAGGGCATATTGCGGTGGGGCACACGCGCTATTCCACGACAGGCTCCTCCACCCTCCGCAATGTGCAGCCGATTACCTGCTCCACGCTTCAGGGTAATATCGCGGTGGCGCACAACGGCAATCTGGTGAATGCTCACACCCTGCGTGCGGAGCTGGAAGCCGCTGGCGAGCAGTTTGAGACCACCAACGACTCGGAGGTGATTGTGCGCCTGATTGCCCGCGCCTACGAGGGTGATATTGTGGAGGCGATTCGGGCAATGATGGCGCGTGTGCAGGGCGCCTACTCGCTGGCGATTCTGACCCCCACCCAGCTGATAGGCGTGCGCGACCCGTTTGGGGTGCGCCCGCTCTGTCTGGGCAGGCTCGGTTCGGCGTGGGTGCTGGCATCCGAAGATTGTGCGTTTCCCCCGATTGGTGCAGAGTATGTGCGCGATGTCGCCCCCGGCGAGATTGTAGTGATTGACGCCGAGGGATTGCGCTCCTACGAGGGAGCAAAACCCGCTCGCGAAGCGCTGTGCATGTTTGAACTGATTTACTTCGCGCGCCCTGACAGCCACCTCTATGGGCGCCTGCTCTACGAGGTGCGCCGTCGCATGGGCATGGAGCTGGCGCGTGAGCATCCCGCCGAAGCCGACCTTGTGATCCCCGTGCCCGATTCGGGCATTCCCGCCGCGGTGGGCTATGCCCATGCGTCGGGCATTCCCTATGGCGATGGGCTGATTAAAAATCGCTATGCGCCGCGCACCTTCATTCAGCCCGACCAGCGCATGCGCGAGTTGAGCGTGCGCCTCAAACTCACGCCGCTTACGGAAGTCATCGCAGGCAAGCGGCTCGTGGTGGTGGACGACTCCATCGTGCGCGGCACGACCACACGCCAGATTGTACGCCTGCTGTTTGAGGCGGGGGCGCGCGAGGTGCATATGCGTATCACTGCGCCGCCTATCCGATTCCCGTGCCACTACGGGATTGATATGGCGACCCAGCGCGAGCTGGTAGCCGCGCACCACACGGTGGAAGATGTTCGCCAGCAGATTGGGGCGACCAGCCTCGGCTACCTCAGTATTGAAGGACTTTTGCGGGCGTGCGGTCAGCCCCAGGGGCGCTTCTGCTTAGCCTGCTTCAACGGCGACTACCCTATCCCCATCCCCGATGATGTGGAGCTCACGCGCGACATCTTTGAGCCTGCGCTGGCAACGCAGGAGTGAGAAAGCCTTTCAGAAATCGTAAGACAAATACACAGCGACCCCCTGCTGCTGGGCGTATTCCATCACTCTGGGCGACGACACCATGTGCGCCACCAGCACAGGGAACAGGTTAGGCATATGCCGACTGAGGGGTCTCAGCTTGCGCCGCAGGAAGTTGTCAATATCATTTCTGGAGAGCTGTGCTTTACTTTCACCGACGATTGTGAGCAGTTCCCCGTTGCGCCGCGCCTCGCCCAGAATGTTGAGCTCATAATGCTGCCCCTCGCCAACGGTGATAAAGCCGCGCTTCAGCCGCCCGACGACTTCCAAGCCATAATCCCGTTTGAGCAGTTGGGGCAGTGCTTTGTACGCCTCGTTCTCGAGGGTATAGCCGACCGTCATCGCCAGTCCGCCCACTTGCTTGGCGAGGTCTCTGATAGCCCGTGTGTTTTTGGCGATCTGCTTCGTGTTAGCTTCGGTCTGCCTCGTAAGCGCCTCGATTTGCTGTGCATGCACCCGCAACTGCTCCGTGTTCGCCCGCGTTTGCTCGGTCAGCGCCGCAATCTGCTCGCTATGCACCCGCAACTGCTCCGTGTTCGCCCGCGTTTGCTCGGTCAGCGCCGCAATCTGCTCGCTATGCACCCGCAACTGCTCGGTATTGGCGCGAGTTTGCTCTGTAAGTGCCTCAATTTGCTGGGTATGCACCTTGAGCTGCTCCGTGTTCGCCCGCGTTTGCTCGGTGAGCACCTGAATTGCCTGCGTGTTGGCGCGGGTTTGTTCGGTGAGTACGGCAATCTGTTCGGTATGTGCCCGCAGCTGCTCAGTATTGGCGCGCGTTTGCTCCGTCAGCGTTTGTATTGCTTGGGTATTCGCCTGTGTTTGGGCTGTGAGCGCCTCAACCTGTTGCAAGAGCAACGCGAAGCGCTCCCGCATCTCACTCTCCAGATGGTCAACCCGCTTGATGACCTCCGACTCCAGAATCTCTTGCGACATCCGCAGAAGGGCAGAGGTCAACACCTGAACCTGTTCCGGGCTGAACGCGCCAGAGAGCAGCTGCTCTATTTCCTGAAGCGTTGGCATGCCACAAAAATTTTACCCGAATTCAGGCTCCGAAGCTCATTCTTTTCTACTCTCCCCAATATACAACCACAACCCACACCAGCGGCGCCAGAAGGTAGGTTGCTTCCGCCAGACCGCCCACCAGCCGATAGAGCGCCCACTCGTCTTGCGCAACGCCCCGAACCAAAAACCACATATAACCGAGCCAGAAGAGGTTCAAGATAAATAACAGCACAACTGCGAATCCCGCAACAATCGTCAGAGTGGACTGTAGCACCCTGTTAGCGTACACCATTTCTATACCCGCAATCAGCCCCAGAAAGCAGAACGCCAGCAAGACCAGCGCCAACACGGGACCTAATGGATAGGAGTTATACTGCTCCAGCAAGAGACCACCGCAAAGAAGCGCCCAACCCATCAGATAAATCCCGACAGGCTTGCTCCACAACACAAGCGCTTCAGAACGCCTTGAGTGTCGCCACCAGAGCCAGCCCAGCAACGGATACCACCCCGTCAGCACCAGATTACGCACCCACTGGAATGTGGAAGCCTCCCTTAGCTGCAGGTATATTCCCTCTGCGAAAACCGCTATGCAGGTCGCCCCTGCGAGCGCATACAAAAAATTGGCACGGCTCCACGAGGCGCCCCGCAGAATGCCCAAGCCCCATATGGCTACTGTAAGCGGAAGGAGTGCCCACAGCAGGTACGCGACTGCCCACTCAGCCTCAACTCCTGCCCACATCAGTGTCAACCCCCACCCCAGATGGGCAGCCGCCGTTATCGCGCCAAACGCGAGACAATAGCTCCCGAAGCGATTCACCAGCGCCGAAGGCAGTCGCATCTCTTGAGCCACGAACCGCTCACCCCGCTTCAATTATACTCCAGTCGTTTGCAGGAATCTTCACAAAACGAATCGAATCCCCATGCAGGAGGTGGCGATGAGTTATTCGGCGCTTGCGGAGCAGCTGGCTCAACGGGGCGTGGATATAGAGCAGGTCAAGCAGCGGCTCAAAGCCCAGCGGATTGAGACCCCCTCGTGGGGCTACGGCAACTCTGGCACGCGGTTCAAGGTCTTCCCCTGGCGGGGCGCGGCGCGGAATGTGTATGAGAAACTCCAGGACGCCAGCGTGGTGCATCGTTTCACCGGCGTTTGCCCCACCGTCGCCCTGCACATCCCCTGGGATAAGGTGGACGACTGGCACGCGCTCAGCCAGTACGCCGAGTCGCTGGGCATCCGAATCGGCGCGATTAACCCGAACCTGTTTCAGGACGATTCGTACAAACTGGGCAGCCTGTGCCATCCCGACCCCGCCGTGCGTCAGCAAGCGATTGCCCATATTGAGGAGTGTATTCAGATTGCCCACGCCGTCGGCTCTACGATTATCAGCCTGTGGCTGGCGGACGGCACGAACTATCCCGGTCAGGACGATTTTCGGGCACGCAAGCACCGCCTGCTGGAAAGCCTGCAAGCCATCTATCCCAAACTGGGTGGATGCCGACTGCTGATAGAGTATAAGTTCTTTGAGCCTGCGTTTTATCATACCGACATCCCCGATTGGGGCGTCGCCTACAGCCTTGCGCTGAAACTGGGCGAGAAAGCGCAGGTGCTGGTGGACACGGGGCATCACCCGCAGGGCACGAATATTGAGCATATCGTGGCGTTCCTGCTGGACGAGGGTAAACTCGGCGGCTTCCACTTCAACAACCGCAAGTATGCCGACGATGACCTGATTGTCGGCTCCATCAATCCGTTTGAGCTGTTCCTGATTTTTTGCGAGCTGGCAAGCGCCGAAGAAGACCCCCGCACGCAAGCCTGTGCCCAGCAGGTCGCCTACATGATAGACCAGTCGCATAACATCGAGCCGAAGATTGAGGCGATGATTCTGTCGGTGATGAACGTCCAGACCGCCTATGCGAAGGCGTTGCTGGTGGATCGGGCGCGTTTACGCGCGGCGCAGGAAGCAGGAGAGGTGCTGGAAGCGCATCGGATTCTGCAGGAAGCTTACGAAACCGATGTACGCCCGCTGCTGGCGCAGGTGCGCCTCGAGATGGGGCTGGAGCCTGACCCCTTAGAGGCGTTTCGGCGTTCGGGTTATGCGGAGCGCGTCGCGCAGGAGCGGGGTAGCGTCTCGCCGGGCGGCGCGGGCTATCCGGGTTAGACCTGCGCCATGCGCTCGCGCCGCGCCCGATGTTGCTGATACATCTCGCGGAACAGCTCAAACTTCACCGCATGGTAGCGTGCGGTTGCAGGATTCGGCTCAATCACCTGCTCGGGCTGGCTCATCGCCTTCATCGCGCTGGGAATGTCGGGATAAGCGCCGCTGGCGACCGCGCCCAGAATCGCGCTTCCCAGCAGCACCGCCTCTGGCTCGCGGTTAATCACAATCCGGCAGCCCGTGATGTCGGCATGCTCGCGCAGCCACACGCGGTTTTTCACGCTCCCGCCCGTAACAAAAATGGTGTCGATGGTGTAGCCCGATTCCTGCAGGGCGCGTAGCACATCGCGAATGTTGTACGCCAGCGCCTGCACCGTGGCGTAATAGAGCAACGCCAGCGCCTCGACGCTTTTATCCAGCGTCAAGCCGTCCACCACGCCGCGCGAGTGCGGGTCGGCATAGGGCGCACGGTTGCCGTAATGGTCGGGGTACACATGCAGGTTGCGGGTCAACAGCGCAGGGTAAGGCAGCCCTTCAGCAAGACGGTCAATGATGCGGTTTGCCACTTCGTAGGGAGTGATGCCTTCCGCTTCTGCTTGCTGGCGCAACACGGGGTACTGAATGTGATGCTCCAGCGTGTAGTCAATCAGGGCGCCCGCCGCCGATTGACCGCCTTCGTTCATCCACATGCCGGGCAGCACCGCGCCATAGTAGGGTCCCCACACGCCTGGCACAAACCGCGCTTCGCGTGAAAGCGCCATCAGGCATGAGGAAGTGCCCCCAATCAGCGCCAGCGCACGCTCCACAGCCGTCAGGTCGGGCTTTTCTTGATCGTACCACACGGCGCCCAGCAGACCAATCGTGCCCGCGTGCGCATCCACAATTCCGATTGCGACCTGTGTGCGGGGGGTCAGCCCCAGGTGTTGCGCCGCTTCTGGGGTCAGCGTGCCTGCCGACTCGCCAAGCGGACGAATCGCCTCGCCTGCACGCCCGCGCTCCAGAATTGATTCGATGCCTATCGCCTTCAGAAACCGCTCCTCCCAGCGCGACTCGGCAGGCAGGTAAGTCCACTTGCACCCCATCGTGCATTCACTGCGCAGGTTGCGCCCTGTGCTGCGGTACACCAGAAAGTCGGCTAAATCCAGAAACTTGCCCGCGCTGTGGAACACATCTGGCATGTGGCGCTTGAGCCAGAGCAGCTTGGGGGGTTCCATTTCAGGCGAGAGCGCGCCGCCTGAATAGCGCAACACCTCGTAGTCGCCCGCGTTAATCTCTTCTGCTTCGGCGACGGCGCGGTGGTCCATCCACATGATAATGTTCCACTGGGGGTCGCGCGTGGGCGAGATGCTCAGGGGCTGGTCGTGCGCATCCAGCACCACCAGCGAGCAGGTGGCGTCGTAGCCGATGCCCAGCACCTGTTCCGGGGGAACCTGCGCTTCCTGTACCACCCGCCGCACCACTTCCCCCACCGCCCGCCAGATGTCTTCGGATGATTGTTCTGCGTACTCGGCTTGCGGGCGATGGATTTGAATTGGCTCTACCGCAATAGCAAGGCGATTGCCCTGCAGGTCAAACAAGCCTGCTCGGGCGCTGGCAGTACCCACATCCACGCCGATGACATAGCCGTGCATGTCCATATCTTGTTCGTCGCGCGGTTGCAGGCTCCTGCTGGACGGAAGGAAGTATATACTCCGCAACAGTCGAGCCTAACTGGGGTGTTCGCAAAATCGCCTTTGAGCAGCACGGGTGAACCTGCTCTGTTGCAAGGATGCCCATTCCACCTTATGGCACACAGGATTTCGCCGCGTGGGGCGCGGCGACCGCGCCCCTACGCATGCGGGTAGGGACGCGGTTCCCGCGTCCTGTTCTCCAAACCTCACCATCTTTGCAACAGAGCAGGTGAACCTGTTCCTAATAAACGAAGCCAGCCTTCGCTGGCTATTTCAGCCGACGAAGGTCGGCTTCATCTCATAGGAACGGCTTCAGCCGTCAGGGCACAGGCTCAAAGATGGCACGCCTATCAAAAAGCCTACCCCTCAAGGAACCTCGCGGAGGCGGGCGCAAAATACCTATGTCCCCATCCTTGCAACAGAGCAGCTTCAGCCGTCAGGCATAAGGTGGGATTTTTCGAACGCCCTCAGCCTAACTGGGGTATACTCTTTGCCAGGAATAGCGATGGCTCGTCTGGTCAAAGTAAAGTATCGGAGTGGCGTGCTGGAACCGCTGGAGCCGCTGTCTCTGGAAGAAGGTACAGAGCTAACCGTGGTCATCCCAGACGCAGGCGAAAGCTCAGAATCTGCTGACACCATAGCATCAACCGCAGGGGCGTGGGCAGACCTGCTGGACTGTGAGCAGTTCGAGCAAGAGGTCTATGCCCATCGGCTTGTGGACACCCGTGCGGAGACTCGCCTATGAATCCAACCTATTTGCTGGACACGGGCTGGATTGTGCGGCACTTGCGCGGCTCGAAGGCGTATACAGAGACTTTGCAGAAGATAGGCTCCAGCCAGATAGCTATCAGTATTCTCTCGCTGGCAGAGCTGTATGAAGGGGTCTTTCGCGCTCGCGACCCCCAAAGAGCAGAACAAGCAGTGCTGACATTTATCGCGGACAAACAACTCCTGCCGATAACGGAGCCGATAGCGCGCTGGTTCGGTCAAGAGCGAGCGCGTCTGCGGCAGCAAAACCTGCTGATAGGAGATATAGACCTACGAATCGCCGCCACTTGCGTGCATCACAATCTTGTCCTGTTGACGACGAATCCACGCCATTTTGAACGCATAGCAGGCTTGCAAATAATCTCGGAACCCTGGTAAAAACTTCAGAAGGCATCCTATCGATGGTGATGTCTCCCAACCGGGCGCTTTCCTTCGGGGTACAATTGGCACACATAGGGAGGTACTACGATGCCAATCCGAATCGGAATCAACGGCTTTGGACGAATCGGGCGGATGACCCTGCGAGCCATTCGCAAGCACTACCCCAACGACTTCGATGTGGTCGCCATCAACGACCTCACCGACGCCTACAGTAATGCCCACCTGTTCAAGTACGACACCACCTACGGCACTTACCCCGGCGAGGTCAAAGCGGAGGAGAACGCGATTATTATCGACGGCGACCGCATCCGCGTGTTTGCGGAGAAAGACCCCGCCGCGATTCCGTGGGGCGATGTCGGAGCGGATATTGTGATTGAATCGACGGGCGTGTTCACCGACGCCCAGAAGGCGAGCGCCCACCTCAAAGGCGGCGCGAAAAAGGTGATTATCACCGCTCCCGCCACCAACGAGGACATCACGATTGTGATGGGCGTGAACCACGAGGCATACGACCCCAGCAAGCACCATGTGATTTCCAACGCCTCATGCACCACCAACTGCCTTGCGCCTGTGGCGAAGGTGCTTCACGAGACTTTCGGGATTGAGCATGGCATCATGACCACCGTGCATGCCTACACGAACGACCAGCGCATTCAGGACCAGATTCACAAGGACCTGCGTCGGGCGCGGGCTGCGGCAGCGAACATCATCCCGACTTCCACAGGCGCGGCGAAAGCGATTCATCTGGTGCTACCCGAACTCAAAGGGCGCATGCACGGGATTGCGTTGCGCGTGCCAACGCTGACCGTTTCGATTGTAGACCTGACCGTAACGCTTTCGCGCGAGGCGACCGAGAGCGCGATTAACGAGGCGTACCGTGCCGCAGCGGAGGGCGCGCTGAAGGGGATTCTGGGCGTGAGCGACGAGCCACTGGTGTCTTCGGACTTCCGCGGCGACGAGCGGAGCGCGATTGTGGACCTGCCCTCCACGCTGGTGATGGGCGGGCGCCTTGCCAAAGTGATGGCGTGGTACGATAACGAGTGGGGCTACTCGTGTCGCGTCGCCGACCTCGCGAAATACATCGCCAGCAAGGGCTTCTGACGCCCGCATGGCTGCGCTATGCGCCCCTGCTGATGGTGGGGGCGCATGTTTTGCTGGCGCTTGCCTACAACGCAGCCACCCCGTTCGGCAACAACGGCTACGCCAACACGCCCGACGAGGGGGCGCATTTCCAATATGTGGCATATGTAGCGCGGGAATGGCGCCTGCCCGTGTTTGAGGGCTACGAGGGCGTGGGCTACGAAGCGCATCAGCCGCCTCTCTACTACTTTCTGGCGGGGGTGGTCTATCATCTGGTGGGGGGCGCGGGCAAGGGGGTGCGCCTGCTCTCCACGCTCTGCTCGGCGGGTGTGGTGTGGCTTACATGGCTGATTGCACGGCGGCTGTTCCCCCAAAACATGCCGCTGGTGCTTTCGGCGATGGCGTTCGTGGCGTTTTTGCCGATGCATCTCGCGATTGGCGCCTCCGTCAACAACGACGCGCTGACCAACCTGCTGTTTGCGGGCGTGCTGTATGCCTTTGCGCTCCCACCGGCGGCTGCGCCGTGGCGCGACGGGGTTCGGTGCGGCGTGCTGCTGGGGCTGGCGCTGCTGACCAAAGCGACGGCGCTGATTCTCGTGCCCACAGTTGTGATTGGGCTGGCACTGCGCTATGGGCGGGCGTGGCGTGCGACCCTGATTGCGCTCGCGCTCACACTCGCGATTGCGGGGGTTCTCAGCGGCTGGTGGTTCGTGCGGAACGCCATGCTCTACGAAGACCCCCTGCTCCAGAAGACTTTTATGCGCGTGTTCGCAGGCACGGCAAAAGCGGAAGATTTTTACGCACAGGGCATGAGCGTTGGGGAGTATGGGCGCCTCGTCGCCGACTGGACTTTTCGGAGTTTCTGGTTCGCCTACGGCACGCCGCAAACCGCGCGCACGGGGCTGCCCAACTTCCTGCCCGATAGCGTTTACCTGGGGCTGCTGGCATGGTGCGGTCTGGCGCTGGTGGGGCTGGGGGTGCGCGCCTTTCAGAACCTGAAAAACCGCTCGCCTGCAGAACCGACTCGGCGTGTGTGGTGGATTGTCGCGGGGATTCTGACGGGGTTGGTGCTGGCAAGCTTTGTGCTGTTTGTGCGCGTGTTTTTCCAGACGCAGGGGCGCTACTTTTACCCCGCCCTGGTGCCGATTGCACTCACGCTCACTCTGGGCTGGGAGGGTCTGTTTCCTGCGGAGCGTCGGGCACTTGCTCATGGGGCGCTGGGCGCCCTCTGGCTCTTGCTTGCGCTGGGGTGCTGGCGGTATCTGTAAAATCAGAGTTGCAATTCCGATACTTCATCGGGTATACTCTGGCGTCCAACCCGGGCACACTTCGCGGAACCGATGCGGTTTCGCAAAGGGAGGAAAACAATGCAGAAGCGAAGGAACGCCTTACGGGGTGGATCGTGGCGAGGTTTTGTGCTGGCTGTGCTGGCTTGTGCAGGCATCTGGGTTTTCGCGCAAAACACACGCAACGATCAAAAAACGGAAATTGTTTACCGAGAGGAGACGGTCGCCATTCCGTTTCCGACCGTGTTTGAGGTGAACCGTCGTTTACCCCCGCGCCATCGAGTGCTGGTGCAGCGTGGGCAGGCAGGCGAGAAATGGGTGCGGTGGCGTGTGGTGCTCAAAAACGGCAAAGAGGTTCAGCGCACTGCCATCGCCAGCGAGGTGCTGACCCCGCCTCAGCCCCAGATTTATCAGATTGGGGTGCATGGGCATATCGCCTCGCGTGGCGCCGTCGGACGCAACACCAACTTCTACACTGTCAAAACGCTCACGATGCATGCGACCGCGTATACCCCGCATCGGAGCGGCGGGGGCACAGGCAGTGGGCGCACAGCCACAGGCTTGCCCGCAGGCTATGGGCTGGTGGCGGTAGACCCGCGCGTAATCCCGTTCGGCACGGTGCTGTATGTGGAAGGCTACGGGATGGCAATCGCCGCCGACCGGGGGCGCGCCATTCGGGGCAACAAAATAGACCTCTGCTATGCCACGCGCCAGCAGGCGATTCAGTTCGGCAGGCGCAAAGTGCGCGTGCATGTGCTGAGACCGATGCGGTAAGGTTTTCTCGTCTTGCCCCCTCCCCGCACCTGTGGAGAGGGGGCGCTTCAGAGGATCAGCATCCTGTTCCGAAGTTGAACAGCACCTCCAGCAGGTCCGCGTCGTCCACCACGCCGTCCCCGTTCACATCTTCGGGGAGGCAGCCCGACGCGCCGAAGCTGAACAGTACCGCGAGCAGATCTGCGTCGTCGATGCACCCGTCGGCGTTGATGTCGCCTGCGGGCGCAGGCGCAAACGCATAAAGGGTCTGGGCGTCCGCACTATCGCGCGACGGGGCAATATAGAGCGTGCCATCGGGTCCGACAGAAGGAGAGTTGTTCCCGAAGTAGTTATAAGGAAGCTGGAACCGCCACAGGAACCTCGCGTTATTGCCCTCATCGCGCACGGCGTACAGGTAGGTGGTCGCGAAGTCCACTTGGTCGCAGGCGTACAGCACCCTGCCACAGGTGACCACGGGCCAGCCACTGAACTCGCCGCTCCCTTCGGGCTTGAACTGCCAGCGAATCGTGCCGTCGGGGCGAATCGCCGTAATCCCGCCGCCGATAGTGCCCAGCTGGTTGAAGTCCACATTCACCCGTTTCCCCGCCAGACTTCCCGTTAGCCCAACCAGCTGCAACCCGTTGACCACCGCGTACTGGTTGAACAGGTCAATTTCAACGGTGATGTTGATTTCGCCGTTTGTTGGGGAAATGTTGCGATAGACGACATAGTTCACATCCTCCTGGTAGCCAGTGAAGGGGATACTGGGGGTTACGGTCTTCGTAATCCCGTTGACCGTGAACACGGCATTCTGGTCGGTGGCGATGGGCGTGAAGCTGTAGAGATACAGGTCGTAGGTTCCGTCGGGCACCTGCGAGAGGCGGATGGTGGCAGGACCGTTGTAGCCCAGCGCGCCGATGTAGTGGTAATCGCGCATCAGATCGTCCCCATCCGAGGGGGGATAGGTGGACGATTCTGCGAAGTCGATGTTGGCAATATCGATGGGGGTCGCGGAGTCGTCATGCGCGCGCAGGTTTTCCAGAGTCCAGGGTCGCGGCACCTGGTCGCTCGCCGCCAGCGAGTTCCAGAAGTCGCCCGGTTGTCCGGTGGCGGCAGGTCCGCTCATGATAGGAGGCGGTATCGTAACGCGCCCGCCGCTATAGATCGTGCCGTCGCCCCCGATCACGGGGTTCTGATACTGGTTCATCCCGTTAAAGACGGAGTAGAAGATTTGCCAGAGGATTTGCCCTGTGGCAGCGTCCAGCGCGGTAAAAACGGGGTTGCCCGAATCCCAGAACGAGTTGGCGTAGAGGGTGCGGAAATCGAGGCTGGCAACCACATTGCCCCACCAGCGGTACTGAAGTCCCAGCGCCACATTCGCGCTCCACACGAGATTGGCGGAAGTGCCCGCATCCTCAATCACCACGATGGAGCCGATGGTTGCATTATTGCAGAACGCGATGCGGGGGCGTCCTGAAACGGGGTCTGTCCAGACGGGTCCGAGGGTCTGGAAGGGCGGCGCCCCACTGAAAGGGGAGGTGTAGACCCAGATCAGGTTGCCGTTCGCCGCGTTCAGGCACACAATCCGGGAGGGGTCTGCGTTATCGCGGGCGTAGAGGCGTGTGCGGTCGGGGCTGAGCAAGATATTACCGCGCCCAAAGTCGGCGCCTGCCAGCCCCAGGTCGCTTGCGGTCTTGAGCCAGACCACCGCGCCTGTGTTGATATCGAGCGCCGCGATAAACGACTGTCCAGTCGGCTGCGCCGAAGCGCGGGCGCTGGTATACACACGCCCTGCCGCTTCGTCGACCGTAACGCCAGAATAGGAGAAGTTGCCAAAACCCAGCGTTGCAGGATTGGTTGCCCAGACGGTGCTGCCATCCGCCGCGCTGACTTTGAACACCTGTCCTTGCGCGGCGCCGAAGGTCTTGAAATACAGGTACTGCCCCCCGTGGCTGAAAGTGATACTGCCGTGCGCAATCCCCAGGGGAAGCGTCTTTTGCCAGCGGAGGGTGGGAGTAGCGGGTCGTGTGGCGGGGGCAAGACCGCGCATTCCCTCGCCGTGCGGGGTGGTATGGAGCGTCTGGCTCCATGCGAGACACGCGAATGCCAAAAGCCCAAATGCCGTCAGCATGCTCCTCATGACCTTTCACCTCACTGTAGCGTGTGCGCGTCCTTGCGCCCTTGCCCTTCCTGAAATCGGTTAGCGACAGAAGTTGGCGACTGCCTGACGGATAGCGACGGAGCAATCGTTCGCGCCGCAGCGCCCCAGCGTCGGTTCACCCCACTGCCACATGTTGCCGATAGGCGTGGTGCCCTGACAACGGCGTGGCATGTAGGTCTGATCGGGGCGCATCCATTTCGAGTGTCCGTCGGCAAAAGTATAGTTCGCGCCATTGTTGTGGGTCAGCAGGCTGGTCCAGAAGTTTTCGTCGAGGTCGGGGTCGCGCGCCGATTCGGCGCACACCCAGCATTCATCCGAGATGGCCCACCACCAGTGCATATTGTTGGGCACCAGCACTCCGTTGCGATCCCGATGCAGCACCGTGCCCACCCCCACACACTCGTTGAAGATAATCGTGTTTGCCGGTTCTTCTACCTCAGCCTCGTGGCGCACGACGCCCGGACCCGCGCGAGGGTAGGGCGGATTAATCCATGCCAGCACATAGGCGTTTGCCGAGAAGTTGCGCACGCCGTAGCGCTGGTAGATGGCTTCCGCTTGCGCGCGCCCCAGATTGTACCAGCGTCGCACAATATCGTAGGAGATGCCCTGCGTCGGGCAGGTGAACACTTCGAGGCTGCGCACATAGGGGTAGATTCGCTCTGCCCAGTTCGGGATGGGACCTGTGCCCTCGCCCGATGGGGGGAATACATGGTCGTAATCGGGCAGGTACAGCATCACACCCTGCCCCATCTGCCTCTGATGGGTCATACAGGCGGTCTGCTCCGCTTTGAGACGCGCCTGCGCCAATACAGGGAACAGAATCGCCGCCAAAAGGGCGATAATCGCAATGACGACCAGCAGCTCAATCAGGGTAAATCCGAAGCGCCTCATGGTCTCCCTCCTTACGGGCACCCCGTGCGCTCGCCAAGATGAACCGCCCACTTGAGTTTGACAGGATTACAATCGAACAGGGTCTCATCGTTCGCCTGGAGGATGGGTGTTCCATTCGACTGGCGGGCGTAGAGCTGGTCGCCTTTGAACCACTTCGCATGTCCGTCCGCGAAGGCGACCACAACCCCATCGGAATGGCGGGTTGCATAGCCGCTCGGTTTGTTCATCGGGAGAACGCGCGTGCGGTTTTCAAAGCCGAAGGGAGTGACCATGTAGCCACCAAACGGGTCGGGGGAAGGCGTGAGCGGCATGCTATCCAGCACCAGTATCGCCGCAGCAGGGCGCGTGACCTTGCTGAGCGACACGATATAGTCCATCGACGGCTGGTAGGGGAAGCCCCAGAACCAGTTCAGCCCATAGGACAGGCGTGCGCGTTGCGCCCAGGTTTCCCCATACTCGCTTTCAGGCGCGCTTGGGCAGCGAAAAATCTCTTTATTGCGTGCATACGGTGCAATCATCGCTGTCCACAGGCGTGCGTCATCAGGCGTTGGACGAAACACCCACCCGACCGTCGGCATCATCTGGTTGTAGTCGTTGGCGTACATCAGGCACGCTTTGGCAATCTGACCGAGGTTGGACATACAGGCGCCCTGACGCGCCTTCGCCCGTGCCTGCGCCAGCACAGGAAACAGGATCGCTGCCAGCACCGCGATAATCGCAATCACCACCAGCAGCTCCACGAGGGTGAAGCCGTATTGCTTCTTCATAAGAAACCCTCCTGTCCTTAATATACCCCAGCAATTTTCTTAGAGTGCAGAAGGGACAACTGTGTCTCTGGGTTTTTGCGCCGGACTTCGCCAGCGGGTACACTAAAACCCACCAGACTATGAAAACCGCGCTGATTGACCTGAATTTTATGGGCTATCCGCTGGCGATTGCGTCGTATCTGTTGACCGACGGGCACGAGTGCGCCCTGATTGAAGTGGGTCCCACCACCACGCTCCCCACGCTCTGGAAGGCGCTCCAGACACACGGAATTGCGCCTGAACAGGTACGCCATCTGCTGGTGACTCACATCCATCTGGATCACGCAGGCGCGCTTGGCGTGCTGATGGAGCGATTGCCTCATGCGGTGTGCTATGTGCATCCCGTCGGGGCGCCGCACCTGATAGACCCCTCACGCCTGATTGCGAGCGCCTCACGCCTGTATGGGGATATGATGGACACGCTCTGGGGCGAGGTACGCCCCGTGCCTGCCGAGCGCGTGCGCGTCGTGCAGGATGGCGAGCGGCTCACGATTGCAGGGCGCACCCTGCTGGCAATTGACACCCCCGGCCATGCCCGTCATCACCACGCTTATCTGGATGAGCATGACGGCACGCTCTTCGCGGGCGATATTGCGGGCGTGCGCATGCCCAACACCACCTATGTACGCCCGCCCACACCACCGCCTGAGCTGGATGTGGAGGCATGGCAAGCCAGCCTGGCGAAACTGCGTGCCCTGCCCATCCAGCGGCTCGCGCTCACCCACTTCGGATTCTTTGACGATGTGGCACGCCACCTCGACGAACTGGAAGCGCGCCTGCTGGACTGGGCGCAATTCACCCGCCAGAAAATCGAGCAGGGAATCAGCGATTCGGAGCTAATCGAGGCTTTACGCCAGTACGGCAACCGCGAGATGGCGGAGCGCGGCGTAGACGCCTCCAGCTATGACCTGGGCGCAGGCTACGAGCTCATTGCGCTCGGTTATGCCCGGTACTGGCGCAAAAAACTGGCACAGGGCACGCCATGAGAGCCGAAGGGGTGCGCTTCGAGCGGGTGGTCAAACGGTTCGGGCAGGTGGTCGCGGTCAATCGGCTGACCCTGCACATCCAGCCGGGCGAGTTTATGGTGCTGGTAGGACCGTCGGGGTGTGGCAAGACGACCGCGCTCCGCCTGCTGGCAGGGCTGGAAGAGGTCACAGAAGGCGATATTTACATCGGCGAACGGCGCGTGAACGATGTCTCCCCCCGCGACCGCGATATCGCGATGGTGTTCCAGAACTACGCGCTCTATCCGCACATGCGCGTGTATGACAATATCGCCTTCGGACTGCGCCTGCGCGAGCTGAAAGGCTGGCTCTGGCAGCTGACCCACTGGGGCGAGGCGCGCGCGATTCGCCAGCGCATCGACGAGCGCGTGCGTCAGGTCGCCCAGATGCTGGAGATTGAGAGCCTGCTCCATCGCCTGCCCAAAGAGCTCTCAGGCGGGCAACGCCAGCGCGTCGCGCTCGCCCGTGCCATCGTGCGCCAGCCCAAAGTGTTCCTGATGGACGAACCGCTCTCCAATCTGGACGCCAAACTGCGCGACCAGACCCGCGCCGAACTCAAAAAACTGCAGGAGCGCCTGGGCGTTACCACCGTCTATGTGACTCACGACCAGAAAGAGGCGATGACGCTCGGCACGCGAATCGCCGTGATGAAGGACGGCGTTCTCCAGCAGGTGGGCACGCCGCAGGAGGTCTATCACCAGCCTGCGAATGTGTTCGTGGCGACCTTCATCGGCACACCCCCGATGAATATTCTCTCCGTGCCTGTCGTCCGCGAAGGGGGGCAGTCGGCAGTGCAGCTGGGCGAGACGCGGCTCCCGCTGCCGAACAACAAACCCACCTCACTGCCCCCTACGGTGTTGATCGGGATTCGCCCCCAGGACATCCACGCGGGCAACGACGCCCCCACCGACGCCCTCCTTTCACCGCCCCTGACCGCAACCGTGGATGTGATTGAGCCACAGGGCGACCGCAACGATGTGCATCTCGTGGTGAACGGGCATCGGCTGATCGCCCAGATCAGCGCGCGCGTGCCCGTGCAGGAGGGGCAAGCCCTGCCCATCCGCCTGAATCTGGAACATCTGCACCTGTTTGACCCGCAGACGGAGCAAGCCATCCGATGAGCCAGATTGTGTATCAAACGGAGTTGCCACTGCCGCTGCACCATCGTGGCAAGGTGCGCGATATGTACCGATGTGGCGACGTGCTGCTGATGGTCGCCACCGACCGCCTCTCAGCGTTCGATGTGGTCTTCCCGACGCCCATTCCCGACAAGGGGCGCGTGCTGACCCAGCTCAGCGCGTTCTGGTTCCGCCAGCTGGAAACGCAGGGGATTGCTCACCACATGCTCAGCGTGGAGTGGGAGGCGATTGCCGATGCCCTGCGCCGCGCGGGCGTTTCAGACCCTGAAGCGTATCGCGAAATGCTGGAGGGGCGCACGATGCTGATACGCCCCACCAAGCCCTACCCGGTGGAGTGCGTCGTGCGGGGCTACCTAACAGGCTCGCTGTGGAAAGAGTATTGCGCTGTCGGCGGTCCGCAGAGCCAGACTCCTGTCTCCCTACACGGCATTTCCTTGCCGGGAGGGCTGGTGGAATCGGCGCAACTGCCTGAGCCGATTTTCACGCCCGCCACCAAAGCCACCACAGGGCACGATGAGAACATCTCGCTGGAGCAGGCTTCCGCAATTGTGGGTGAGGCAACAATTCGTACCCTGCAGGCGCTGAGCCTGACAATTTACCGATTCGCCAGCGAGTACGCCCGCGCGCGCGGTATCCTGCTCGCCGACACCAAGTTTGAGTTCGGTCAGGATGAAAACGGGCAGATTCTGCTGATTGACGAAGTGTTGACCCCCGACTCCTCGCGCTTCTGGGACGCCGAGTCGTATGCGCCAGGGGGCGCCCAGCCCAGCTTTGACAAGCAGTTCGTGCGCGACTATGTGGAGCGTCTTGGCTGGAACAAGCAGCCGCCCGCACCCGAACTGCCCGACGAGATTGTAAAGCAAACCGCCATGCGCTACCGCGAGGCATACCGCCGTCTGGTGGGACATGCGCTCTGACCGCCGGCGCACTATGGCGCGATGGGGCAGGGTCGTGGCGGCGCACGCCGCCCTGATCCTGCTCGCGGGCGTCTTCATGCTCCCGATTGCGTGGATGGTCAGCACCTCGCTCAAGCCCGACGATGCCCTGTTCACCGAGCGAATCGTCTGGATTCCTCCACGAATCGCGTGGGAGAACTATCAAACGGCGCTCACCACCTTCCCCTTCTGGCTCTATCTGCGCAACACGCTCGTGATAGCGATTTTGACGATGGCGGGCACGGTGCTGAGCTGCCTGCCGCCTGCCTATGCGTTCGCGCGGATGCGCTGGCGCGGGCGGCGCTTCTGGTTCTGGGTCATGCTCAGCACTCTCATGCTCCCACCGCAAGTTACAATTCTGCCCGTGTTTCTGCTGTTCCGCTGGCTGGGCTGGGTGGACACCTTTTTGCCCCTGATTGTGCCCGCTTTTCTGGGGAACGCTTTCTTTATCTTTATGCTCCGCCAGTTTTTCATCACACTGCCGCAGGAGGTGGTGGACGCGGCGCGGATTGATGGCTGTAGCGACTGGCTGATTCTGTGGCGTATCGTCGCGCCGATGTCCAAGCCCGCGATTGCCACCGTTGCGCTCTTTGCGTTCGTGTGGTCGTGGACAGACTTTATGGGACCGCTGATTTATCTCAACGACGCCAGCAAATTCACGCTCGCGGTGGGGTTGCAATACTTTCTGGGTCGGCACGGCGAGCAGTGGAACCTGCTGATGGCGGCGGCGGTGGTGGTAACCGCGCCGCTGGTGGGGGTCTTTCTGCTTGCCCAGCGGGCGTTCGTGCGCGGGATTACCCTGACAGGCTTGAAGGGCTAAGGCTCGCCCACGATTGGGAACAGCTCTCCACGCAGCGGCTGACCGACTTCGAACCCCTGCCCGTCCGTAACGACATGCCCCGCACCCGTGTAGCAGATTCCATCGGGCATGTAGAAAATCGCGAAGGCGACACGCGGGCGGTTCGAACGGTTCGCGTTCGCGCCGTGCAGGGTCAGCCCGTGATGCACCGAACAATCGCCCGCCTTCAGGGGGAGCCACACGGGGGTGCGCATCGATTCGGGCAGATACTGAAACACATCCGCCAGATCACGAAAGTCGTGCGCAGGCAACACCCCCAGCGTGTGGCTTTTGGGGATCACACCCAGACACCCCATCTGCTCATCCACATCGTACAGCGGAATCCAGATGCCCAGCTGATTGCCGACGGTGTGGGGCCAGTAGGGGATGTCCTGATGCCATGCGGTGGGTTTACTGTCGCCTGGCATTTTGGCGAGCAGGTGGTCGTGCCAGATGCGCATCGTGGTGCCCGCAAGCTGCGCGGCAATCTTGCCCAGTCGGGGGTGCAGGGCGAACTTGCGCATGCGTTCGTCAATCCGCCACAGGTTCACCTTCTGCACGAAGATTTTCTCGTATTCGGGGTCGTTCTGGGAGATTTCGATTCGGGGGTCCAGTCGCTGGTTCAGCAGCGCCTCTGCCGCCTCGCGCAACTCCGCCATCTCCTCTTCGGTAAACACGCCTTTCAGGGTCAGATACCCATTCTCCCGAAAGAACTGAATCTGCTCCTGCGTTAGCGGATAGGTTTCCATCGGCTCACCTCAATATAAGTGTACCTGCAATCCCCGCAAAATTGCAGATTTTTCGCATGGAGACAATTGGGCTATAATAGAAGGGGGCTGCTGGACGCCCTCAGTTGAAAGGAGGCGCGACGCTCCTGGTCCGATTCCGGTGGGAAGGTACGGCTCCATTTGTGGAATAACCGAAACGGAGGAACCCCCTATGCGGGCAGTGGAGCGTTTGGCAAAGGCTGGAAACGCTTTTTACCTGTTCGGAAAAGTCTGGAAAAGTGGTGGCGTTCGCGGGATGGGGCTTCTCGCCTGCTGGCTGCTGAGTGCGCTCTGGGGCACAGCGGGCGAGCGAGGGCTTCATCTGTTCACGCTCCATCAATATGTGGTGCAGCTGAACGAGCTGCGCGTCTCGCTGGGGCTGCCGCCGCTGAAGTTGAATCTGGAGCTGTGCGAGGCGGCGCAGACGCAGGCGAACGAGATCCTGATTATGCAGGCGTGTTCCCATGTGGATCGGCAGGGGCGTCGCGCCGATGCACGCGCCCTGCAGGCAGGTTACCGATTCATGATGCTGGCGGAAAATCTGGCGGCGGGTCAACCCAGCTGGGAGCGCGCGATGGAGGGCTGGCTCAACAGTCCACCCCACCGCATGGCGATGCTCGCACCCGACTATCGCGAGGTCGGCGTCGGGAGCGCATGGACGAACACAGGACGCTACACCACCGCATGGGCGCAGGTGCTGGGCACACGCCGCGGCGTCTACCCCCTGATTATCAACCTCGATGCGCCGTGGACCGAGAACCCCAGCGTGCGGCTCTATGTGCATGGAGCGCGCCGTGCCACCGCGATGCGACTCAGCAACGACGGCAGAAACTGGAGCGAATGGCGCACCCCGCAGGAGTGGGTAGACTGGGAACTGCCCCACGAGCCAGGGGAGCATACGGTCTATGTGCAGTTGATTATTCGGGGGCGTGTGTACGAGACATCAGACAGCATCCTCCTGCGGTAGCGCGAGCAGCTCGCGAGCGACGGCGACCGCCACCACATAGCGCGCCCCCGCCGCTTTGAGCGCGGTGGCGCATGCGTTGAAAGTGCTACCCGTTGTGAACACATCGTCCAGTAGCAGAACAAATTTTCCCTGAATGCGTTCTGGAGCGCACACTTCGAACGCGCCTGCGATATTGCGCCATCGCGCCTCGGCGTCCAGCCCCACCTGCGAGCGCCGATAGAACCGCCGTCGTACCGCCCCCGTCTCTAACGGAACCCCCAGCTCCGCTGCCACCACTCTGGCAATCTCTTCCGCCTGATTAAAACCGCGCAGGGCGCGACGCCGCGGATGAATCGGCATCGGCACGATGCAGTCCGCCTGCCTCAGCAGCGCCCCTCGTGAGGGGTGTGAGAGCGCCTCCGCCACCAGCGCCCCCAGCACAGGCACGCCGCGGAGCCATCGCCGGAACTTCAGGTGGGTAATCGCAGGGCGCAGGGGCGGCTCGTAAGCACAGGCGCAGACCGCCTCGTCAAACGCATACCGCTGTGCATGGCAGTAGGGGCATTCCATGGCTTCCTGCGGCGCGCCACAACGGCGACACGCGGGCGGCTTAATCTTCGGCAGCAGCAACCTGCACAGTTCGCAAAGCGCCTGCCGGCTGAAACGCCCGCAGCCCACGCAACGGCGCGGATAACACCACTCCAGAAGCGCCTCAGCGAATGATGGCATCCACCACCACATCGCGGATGCCGGGCTTCTGACGCAGGATGCGACGGATAATCTCCAGCTCCTGCTTCACATCCACATTGTGCCCGCGAATACCCCGCACCGTGCCGCGAATGTAGACCACCCCGTGAATCACATGCACATCCATCAGCGAGGTATCCAGGTGGCGCTTGTTAATCTCGCGAAGCACCATACGGCGCATCTCCACATCTTCCATCGGCATTGTTCTTCGCCTCCTGCAATAGTTTACACCAGCGCCAGCCCAATTCCTGCTATTCTCACCAAATCAGGTACAATAGCCTGTAGAGGTGATGGGAATTGGGATGGTTCGCACCCGACTTCCGGGCGTTTGTTCAGGATAAACTGCGCGACCTTCAGATGGAGGCGCGCGCCGAGGGCGTGCGACTGGGCGAGCTACGCAAAATCAACAAAGACTTCGCCAACGCCTACCGCTTCAAGCGCATGACTGTCTACTACAAGGAGCCGCTCAAACTGCGCCTTGAGTCGGAAGTACAGGGCACACGCATCACTTACATTCTGAATGGAGGCACGAAGTTTGTTTCGGGTGGGGGTCAGCGCGTGCGAGAGGATGTCTCCAACTCGCCCGGCAAGCGTCAGACGCCGCTGGATTTTGGCTTTATCACGCCTGCGGTCGCCCGCCAGCTGGAGGCGGTCTTCCAGAAAGAGGAGCGCGAAGGGGGCGTTACGCTCTATGTGTTCCAGCTCCAGTGGAACTACGGCGACGACGACGCCAGGCACATCGTGTGGATGGACCCCGACAAACGCTACACCGTGCGCCGCGTCTGGTACAGCCGCACAGGCAAGTATCGAGCCCGATTCGAATACAAAGACCCCGTGCAGGCCGCGCCCGGAATCTGGGTTCCCAGCAAAGTGGAAGTGTATAATGTAGACCAGCGTTTCGGCGGGCGCACAGTCAACACCAATATTCGCGTCAATGAAGGACTCTCCGATGACCTCTTCCGCATCTGAGCCGTTTGAGGCGGTCGCGCCCTACTACGACCTCCTGATGGAGGAAATCCCTTACATCTGGTGGTGGCACTATGTGGAAACCCTGCTGGATCACTACGAGCGCACCGCCGAGACGGTGCTGGACCTCTGCTGTGGCACGGGCAACCTCACCGAGCTGATTGCCCTCAACGGCTACAAGGTGATGGGTGTGGATCGCTCCGCCGCCATGATTGCCCAGGCACGCCAGAAGACGCTCCAGCACGGCTCCAACATCCCCTACTTCGTGCAGGACGCCAGCGAGCTGGAGCTGCCCTACACCTTTGACCTTGTGGTGAGCCTGTTCGACAGCCTGAACAATATCACCGACCCTGCGCGGTTCGCCGAATGCATGCGGCGGGTGTATCGCCATCTCAACCCGCAGGGCGTGTTCATCTTTGACCTGAACACGGAGTATGCTTTCGTGCAAAAACTTTTTAACCAGTCGGGCAAGCGGCGCAACCTGCGCTATCGCTGGCGCAGCGAATATGACCGCGAAACGCGCCTCTGCACCGTCTACATGGACTTCTGGGTGCAGGAAGGCGACACCGAGCGCTACTTCCGGGAGATTCACACCCAGCGCGCCTACACCGAGCGCGAGGTGCGCACGATGATGCGCGAGGCAGGCTTTGCGGAAGTGGAAGTGCTGGACGCCTACACGCTCCATCCGCCAGAGCGACGCTCCGACCGCGTGTTCTATGTGGGGTTGAAGTAGACGCATGCGACTGCTGCTGGTGGGCTACTACGGGTATCGCAACTGGGGCGATGAGGGATGCCTCGCCAGTTTGCTTCAGCGATTGCCCCCGCAAGCATGTGTGGTGTTGTCAGGAGACCCTGAGTTTACCGAGCAGACCTACGGCGTTCGCGCCGTGCCGCGTATGGCGTTTCGCGCTGTGCGTCAGGCAGTTCGGGAGGCGGACGCGCTCGTGTTCGGGGGTGGCAGCCTGCTTCAGGATGTTACCAGCCTGCGCTCGCTGCTTTACTACCTGATGCTGATTGAGAGCGGACGGCGTGCAGGCAAGCCTGTGTGGCTGGTGGGACAGGGGATGGGTCCCTTTCGGCGTGCGACAAGCCGCTGGCTGGTGCGGCGCGTGCTGAACCGACTGGACTGGATCAGCCTGCGCGACGAAGATTCGGCAGAGCGTCTTCGGGCGCTGGGCGTGCGCACTTCTCTGCGTGTGGATGCCGACCTCACATGGGCGCTGGAACCCAAGCCCCCTGCTTCCCCCCTTACTGAAGGCAAGTGGGTGGGCTTGGCGCCGCGCGCATGGGGCGACTGGCAGGTTAAGGAGGCGTTTGTTGCGCTGGCGTGCGCCCTCAAAGCAGCAGGGTATCAGCCCCTGCTTGTGCCGATGCAGGAATCGCAGGACCGCCCCCTCTGTGAACAGATTGCCCTCGAAGCCGAGTCGCCGGTGCTGTCGCCCCCATGCCATCCTGCGGAGCTGATGGGCACGCTGGCGCGCCTGCACGCGATGGTGGCGATGCGCCTGCATGGAGCCATCTTCGCGCTGGCGCAAGCCGTCCCGACGCTCTGCGTCGCCTACGACCCCAAAGTGGAGGCGCTGGCGCGTCAAACGGAGATGCCCCTCGTGAATCCCCAATCGCTCACAGGCGAGGCGCTTGTGGAGGCATGGCGTGCTTTTGAACCCCAAATCCCCGCGCTCCAGCGAACCCTGCCTGACACCGTACACCCCTTGAAAGAACGCGCGACCGCCCTGCTGGAACATCTCGCCCAACAGGCAGGTCTGATGTATAATATACGATAGCAATCCTGGGCAGAGGAGGCTTATGATGAGGCACTTTTTGACTTTGTGCGTGGCAGTGGCGTTGGTGGTCTCCACTTTCGCTCAAACCCGCTGGATGCCGCTCGGTGGCTGGCAACTCATCGAGCGGCTGGACGATGTGCAGATTGTTAAGGTGTTTCGGCAGGGTGATCTGATCCCCACCTTCAAGCCGCGCTGGGCGCCCAGCGACCCAACGGGCGATTTCTTCCCAGCGGATGTAACGCTCTACAGTCGGTTCGCAACTTCAGGTCAATACTACGGCTATGCGAGCGATTTTATCGTGCTGGACGATATCAATATCAACCCCCAGCGCGATCCTTCAGGCGTGGGCGAGTTCCGTGTCAGCCGTGTGGAGATTATGGTCTACTTCCCGACTGCAGGGGTCTACACGATTCAGGGCTACTGGGTGGAGTCGGACGGTGGCTTGCCGCCCTACCCGACGGACGCCCCACCCCACACCTTCCTGCGAAGCAATCAGGGACCGCACTATCTCTTTGTCCCTCAGGCGGGAGTCTGGCGGCTGGCGACCAATCCCGACCCCTATAATGAGGTCTTCACCGTGCAGACCAGCGTTACGGATGAAGCCAACACCTGCCCCCAGCGCTACAACTTCTATCTGGGCTTGCTGATGGACAACGGCGCCGCATGGGTTTGCGGACCCCTCCCTGGCACGGACTGCAACATGGACTATTTTATTCAGTATGAGCCGGGCGGTTCAGAAGGCGACTATGCAGGGTACATGCTGGAAGGGGGCGTGCCCGCTATCTTCGGCGTGAAAGTGATTGGGGCGCCGACCACCCCCGTTACGCTTATTGGCGGTACCATCACTATCGAGGGCTACACGGGCAGCTACAGCGGGCGTACCGCCACTATCAAAGTCAAACGCGGCACGCAGATTGACACCTACACCACCAACCTCTATCCGAATGGAACCTATGCCGTCTCCGTTGCAGGGCAGGGACCTGCGGAGGTGCTGGTGGAGTTGCCACCGGGCTTGAAAAAGAAGCAGAGCGTGAACCTCACAGGCACCTCCATGACGCTGAACTTCACCCTGACCAACGGGGATGTGAACGGCGATAATATTGTAGACGACGCCGACCTGCTCGCTGTGCTGTTCGCCTTCGGCGCCACAGGTTCCAACCCTGCTGACCTCACAGGCGACAGCGTCGTGGACGACGCCGACCTGCTGATTGTGTTGTTCAACTTCGGGGCGCAGGGCGACGAACTGTAAGCGTCTTGAATCCACCGTTGACTGGCTATCACCTCCTGTATGCCCCCGCCTGACAAGGGCGGGGGTATACTTTACGCTATGGAACTTGGCATGATTGGGTTGGGTCGCATGGGCGGCAACATGGCGCGTCGCCTGGCGCAGCGTGGGCATCGGGTTGTGGGCTACTCCCGAACACGCGCCACCGTAGACGAGCATGTTCCCTACGGTATCGTGCCCGCTTACACCCCCGAAGAAGCCGTTGCGGCGCTGAAACCGCCCCGAATTCTGTGGTTTATGTACCCTGCAGGCGAGCCGACCGAGCAAGCTATCTTCCAGTTCGCCGAACTGCTAAACGCGGGCGACCTGGTGGTGAACGGCGCGAACAGTTATTACCGCGACTCGATGCGCTATGCGGCGCGCCTGCAGGAGCGCGGCATTCTGTTTGCCGATGTGGGCGTCTCTGGAGGCGTGTGGGGGCTGGAGAACGGCTACGGGCTGATGGTGGGCGGCGCGCCCGAAGTCGTCGCACGAATCGAGCCGCTGCTGCGCGACCTCGCGCCTGCGCCCGACAAAGGCTGGGTGCATGTGGGACCTGTCGGCGCAGGACACTACGCCAAGATGATTCATAACGGCATCGAGTACGGCATTATGCAAGCCTATGCCGAGGGGTTTGAACTGCTACGGCGCAAAACCGAGTTCCAGATAGACCTCGCAAAAGTGGCGGAGGCGTGGCGCTACGGCACGGTGATTCGGAGCTGGCTGCTGGATTTGATTGCAGGCTTCCTCAAAGAGGATGCCCAGATGGCGGAGGTGGCGCCCTATGTGGCTGATTCGGGCGAGGGTCGCTGGACGGCGCAGGAGGCGATTGAGCTGGGTTGCCCCGCGCCCGTGATTACGCACGCCCTGCACGAGCGCTTCCGCAGTCAGGATAGCGAGGGGTTCCAGTACCGATTTCTGGCGCAGCTGCGCAAGGCGTTCGGCGGACACGCCGTCAAAAAAGCCTCGGAGTGATGCCCTATGCGAACGCCGACACGATGGCTTGCCCTTCTGAGCGCGTGCGTGGGGTTCAGCCTGCTGGGCGCGCTCTCCCAGCCTCGCCCGCCTGAAAAGATCGAGAAACGCATCGCCCCGAATGTGGTATTGTTTCAGGAAATCTGGCAGCAGCCGCCGCTCACGGTACAGGGCTTGCGGATTACCCCCTCCCGATTCGTGCGATTTCAGGCGGCGCTGGGCGAGGATGTGGTGATGAGCAACTCCCCGTCGCGGGGGCGCGAGCTGACCAGCCGCGCGGCGTGGCGCCATCGCGCCCTGGCGGCGATCAATGCCGACTTTTTCCCCTACACAGGCGACCCGCTGGGGCTGTGTATCGTGTCGGGCGAGCTGGTCAGCGAGCCGTTCCCGAACCGACCCGCCGTCGGCTGGACGCCCACAGGGCAAATCGTGATGGGCGCGCCCGTGCTGGACGCTGACATCACCCTGCCCGACGGCACGAAACTACCCCTGCTGGGGCTGAACCGACCCGCAAAAGCCACCGACGATGTGGTGCTGAACACCGCCTTTTTCGGCGCGACGGCGCAGGCAGAAACGCAGGGCGTCGCGGTGGTGCTGGACGCGCTCACACGCCCCCTGCGCGTGGGCACACAGGCGAGCGCAATTGTGCGCGAAGTGCGCAACGCCAACAGTGCGTCCATCCCGTTTTCGGGCGGGGTGCTGTTCGCAACGGGGGCGCACGCCGCGGCGCTGAGCGCGCTCCAGCCCGGCGACCGCGTTCAGATTCGGATTGACCTCAAGGGCGACGGCGCAGAGCGGTGGCGCGAAGTGCAGGAAGCCGTGGCAGGCGGTCCCTGGCTGGTGCGCAACGGGCAGCCCCTTTCCGCGCAGGAGATGGAGCAGGCAGGGTTCAACCGCGCGAACTTTATCGAGCGACGCCATCCCCGCACGGCTGTCGGGCGCACCGCGAAAGGCGAAGTCCTCTGGCTGACGGTGGATGGACGCCAGCCCCACAGTCAGGGCGCGACGCTTCCTGAACTGGCGGAACTGATGAAGCGCTACGGCGCAATAGAAGCCATCAATCTGGACGGGGGCGGCTCCACCACACTGGTTGTGCGCAATCTCATCGTCAACAGCCCCTCCGACGGCACGGAGCGCCCCGTTGCCAACGCATGGCTGGTGTTCGACGAGGGCTTGCGCCCCACAACCCCGCGCCACGCTTACACACTGGAGCCGCCTGTGGTAAACCTCAAAGTCGGCGAGCAGGTGCGGTTTCGGGTTTACAGGGGCAAGGAACCCATCTCCACATGGGAGGTGGTGTGGGGCACGCCGAACGCGCTGGGGTTTGTAGACCAGTGGGGGCGCTTCACCGCACTGCGTGCAGGGCAGGGTGTGGTGAGCGCGTATGTGGACGGGCAGTGGCTCCATGCGTTCGTGACGGTTCAGGGCGAGCCTGCGCCGCCGCCCGCCGAATCGGGGAACGGAAAATAAAAAATGGAGGCGCGGGTGGGAATCGAACCCACGAATAGGGGCTTTGCAGGCCCCCCCCTTGGCCACTTGGGTACCGCGCCTCTGGGGACACCTCAATTATACACCATCCCCGCCCGAAAAATCAAGGGGGCGCCATTCAGCAGGAACTCCGTGCCTCCACGCAGAATCTAAAAACACAGGGTGAAGATATCCTATGGATCGGACACAGCAGTTTAATGCAGACCCGAACCGCACGCAGGCGATGGGCGCCTCGGACCCGATGCGCACGCAAGCCTTCTCGATGCCGGTGTTAGACCCGAATCGTACGCAGGCAGTGCCCGGACTGGGTGCGCCCGCGCAACCCTCGCTCACGATGGAAGTCGTGCTGGGACGCAAGTACGCCCTCGCGCAAACCCTCGCACGCGAAGGCTTGCTGATCCAGATTACCGCCTCCCAGACCGCTGCCGGACGCGCCCCGCTCAACCTCTGCCTCGTGCTGGACCGCAGCGGCTCGATGGAGGGCGCGCCGTTCGAGTACGCCAAGCAAGCCTGCACCTATCTCGTAGACCAGCTCACCGAGCAGGATGTGCTGTCCATCGTGACCTTCTCCGACACGGTGGATGTGGTGATGCCCCCGCGCAAGATTGTGAATAAGCAACTGGTCAAAGACCACATCATGCGCCTCACCGTCGGCGACACCACCAACCTCTACGACGCGCTGGTGGTCGGCACGCAACAGCTCACCTCTGTGAACCTGCCGGGCTATCAGGCGCACCTCATTTTGCTCACCGACGGCGAGCCAACCGTGGGCATCAAAGATTTCAGCATGATTGTGGGCGTCGCCGCACGCGCCAAAGAGTTCGGGTTCCACATGACCGCGCTTGGCTTTGGTCCCGATTACAACGAGGAACTGCTCGCTGGCATCGCCCGCCGCAGTGGGGGGAAGTATTACTATATTGACCAGCCCCAGCGCATTCCCGAAGTGTTCCAGCAGGAGCTGGTACGCCTGATGACCGTTGTTGCCCGCAACCCGAAGCTGGAGCTGCAACTTGCCCGCTGGGTGCAGGTGCGTCAGGCGTTCGGGGGCGAATACAAACTGCAGGGGCGCACGGTGGAGATGCAACTCGTAGACGCCGAGCGCGGCAGCACGCTCACGCCCGTGTTCGAACTGGAGTTCCCCAACCACCCCGCCGGCATCTACCGCATCGCGAAAGTGAAACTCACATGGGAAGACATCGTAACAGGGCGCGTGGAGACCCTCACGGACGATGTGGTGCTGGAGTTCACCACCGACCCCGCGAAAGCAAATGTGCCGCAAGACCCGCGCGTCGCCAACGAGCTGCAGGTGGCGCTCACCTCCCGCGCGCTGGAGAAAACAATCATGGGACTCCGCGCCCACCAGCTCAACCAGACTCAGGCGCTTCAGGAACTCCAGCGCACGCAGGCGCTGTTGCTCCAGCAGGGACGCCTGCAGGAAGCCCAGCAGGTCACTCAAGCCATCCGCGCCCTGCAGGGACAGGACACCAACACCGCCGAGAAAACCCTCATGGGCACGCTCGTCAACCTGGAACAGGCGAAGAAGGAGGGCGGGGGCTAAGCAGGAGCCACTACGAACACTTCACAACAAGTCCAAAACAAAGTCGGTCTGCGCTGGCTATTTTAGCCGACAGCGGTTGTCTTCGTCTTATAGAAACGGCTTCAGCTGCTCTGTTGCAAAGAACGGGCGCTTCAGAAAACAGGACACGGAAACCGCGTCCGTACAGGCATGGCAGGGGCGCGGTCGCCGCGCCCCAAGCGGCGTAATCCGTCGTCTCAGAAAGGATGGCGCGAGTATCCTTCCAACAGAGCCGCTTCAGCCGTCAGGCACACGAGAGGTTTTTGAACACTCCCCTCACCCGTCTTGACTTAGTGTATAAACCTCCACACCACGCTCCAGAAAGCAGGGCACAAGCAATCCCTCTGCTATCGCCTGCTCATAGAGCCGACGCCACGCCTCTGGCTCGCCTTGAGGCGTGAAACGGCGGTTAATCAGCACATGGCGATAACCGTGTTCGCGCATCCAGCGAATCAGCGCCTCTGGCTGGTGCATCGTTTCGTAAGGAATCAGCCGATGATGCCCTGCATTGCCCCACAGATAGGGGCGCTCCAGATAGTAGCCGCGCGTCTCGTCCAGCAGGATCACGCCCGCGTTGGGTGGCGCGTGCTGATTCAGGTACTGGATTGCCGGGTAGATTTGCAATCGGCGCGTCAGGTAAGCGTCGCGGTCTTGTAGGGCAAGGGGCAGGTCGGTTAGATAGGCGGCGCTCAGCAGCCACAGCGTAAAGCCTCCCTGCAGAATGAGAACACCCCCGTAGGCGTACTGCACAGGACGCCCTGCCCGCTCCAGCGCCACGCCCCCCACGCCCGTTAGCACAGGAAAAACAGGGATCAGATAGCGAATCTGTTGCATCAGGAAAAACCAGCCCACGAGGTTCCCCAGCGCGAAGATCAGGAGCCATCCCAGCCCGCCGCCCACACCGCCTGCCACATACACGCCCAGCGTCGCCAGATAGCCCATGCCTGCGGTGGGGAGCAGGTAGACGCGCTCCCCAATCGGGGCGCCGATGGGGTCTGCGAACGGCGCAGGCAGGGCAGTCAGGTTCCACGGGCTGAGCAGTAGCGCATATGGTTCACGCCCCATGCCGAAGCGGAGCTGGTCGTGGCGGTAAGCCTCTGCCTGCGCCTGACTCCACTGCCTGCCGCCAAAAATCTCATAGGCGAACGGATAGACGGGGTTATCCGTCCAGAGCCAGTTGCGCAGGTACCATGGCGCGCCAGTCATCAGGGCGAGTAAACCTGCGAGGAGAAGAGTGCGCGTTCCCTGGCCCCATCGCGCCCGGAGGCTCCACGCCAGCCCGATCAGCCCCAGCAAGCCCCACGAGAGGAGCGCCGTATACTTGGTGGCGAGGGCGCATCCCACCATCACGCCCGCAAGCCAGAGCCACGCCGTTGATTGCTCCCGCACGCCCCGATAGAGCGCGAACGCGCCCAGCCCCGTGTAGAGCGCAGTGGAGAGGTCCACATACGCCGTGTGCGCCTGCCACGCCACTACCGGCGTGCCCAGCCAGAGCAGCGCCATCACGCCCCCACGCGACGGACTGAAGCCCGCAATCCCCAGCGCCGTCAACAGCGCCACCGCCCAGTGAAATACCTTCGCACAGGACTCGCCGTGCAGCCACAACCCCAGCAGAAACAGCATGTCCATCAGTGGCGGAAAGTAGCTCTGGTGCATAAAGGGCACCTCCACCATCCCGCCCGCCTTCAAATAAAGTTTGGGATAGGCGAGGTGATACGCCAGCGAGTCCCATTCGTTGCCGTCAGGCGGCAGGGCGCACAGAATCAGGGTGAGCAACAGAATCAGCCCACTCACGCCCCAGCCGAGCGCGTTCAGCCATGAGCGGTGCGTCCAGCCCCCACGAAGGGAACGCCAGCTGATTCGCCAACCCCACAATCCCCCTGCAACGACAATCACCAGCAGCCCCCAAAGCCCCATAAGCCTGTGCAGGCTTGCGAACAGTGCGACGCCGTAGGAGACCGCCGCCAGCCCCAGCGCACCCCCATATGCCAGCCGTTCGAGAGGCGAAAGCGCGAAACGACGGAGCCAGCCCATCCCCAGCCCCGTCGCCAGAAACACGATTCCTAATCCCAGCGCAATCCCTGTCAGCGCTGCCACCGCCCCAAGTATACCCCTTCAGCAGGAAGCGGAGCCGCGCCGCCGTAATAGAGGCTTATGCGAATCGGTGTTATCTCCGATAGCCACGACCACATGACCTACCTGCAGCGCGCGGTGGAGGCGCTGAACGACCATCAGGTGGAGCTGGTGTTGCACGCGGGCGACTATGTGGCGCCCTTCACGGTGAACGCCCTGCAGAAGCTCCCCTGCCCCCTGAAAGGCGTGTTTGGCAATAACGACGGCGAGCGGCTGGGGCTGGCAAAGCGCATCAGCGAAATCGGGCAGGTGCAGGTGCAGCCGCTCTTTCTGGAGCTGGCGGGCGTCAAAATCGCGATGGTGCATGAGCCAGAGCCGGTGGAAGCGTTCGCACGGAGCGGACTCTATCAGCTGGTGATTTACGGGCACACCCACCAGCAGGAGCTCAAAACCGTGGGCGACTGCGTGGTGTTGAACCCCGGCGAGGTGTGCGGCTGGCTTACAGGGCGCGCCACAATTGCGATTGTGGAACTGCCCGCGCTAAAAGTGGAGATACTCCCCCTTTAGCCCCGGGCGCGCTCCATCAACTGCAGGAACTCGTGGAAGAAGGGGCGGCTATCCCACGGTCCGGGCGCCGCTTCCGGGTGATACTGCAGGGTTATCAGGTTCAAATCGCGGTGGCGCACGCCCTCGATTGTGCCGTCGTTCAGCTGGATGTGCGTCACCTCCAGCCCCGTGCCCTCCAGGCTTTCGGGCACAACCGCGTAGCCGTGATTGTGGGAGGTAATCGTAACCTGCCCCGTGAGCAAATTTTTCACGGGATGATTGCAGCCCCGATGCCCGAACTTGAGCTTATAGGTGTGTGCGCCCAGTGCCATACAGAGCAGCTGATGCCCCAGGCAGATGCCCGCTATCGGTTTGCGCCCAATCAGCTGGCGGATGGTCTGCACAATCGGCTGGAGCCGGGCAGGGTCGCCAGGACCGGGGGAGAGCAACACACCGTCGGGGTTAAGCGCCAGAATCTGCTCGGCAGAGGTGGTGGCGGGTAGCACGATAGAGCGCACGCCCAGACTCGCTAAGCGGCGCGGGATGTTCCACTTCACGCCACAGTCCAGAATGGCGACACGGTAGCGATAGCGGTCATCAGGGGCGTCCATCGGCTCCATGCCGTTGTAGCCCCATTTGTAGGGTTCGGGGGTCGTGACGGCGTACACGAAGTCGTGGTCGTCGTAGCGGGGGGTGGTCTGCAGGCGATGGAGCGCCTCTTCAGGCGTTTCGTGGGTGGTGAGGGTCGCCATCAGCACGCCGTGCTGGCGCACACGGCGCGTGATGGCGCGGGTATCCACCCCCGCGATGCCCACCACCTGATTCTGTGCCAGAAAGTCGTGTAGTGCCATGCGGGCGCGCCAGTTAGAAGGTGTCTCGCATGCTTCGCGCACCACAAACCCTGCCACCTGCACGCGGCGCGACTCGTGGTCTTCGGGGTTCAGCCCGTAGTTGCCCACGAGCGGGTAGGTCATCACCACGATTTGCCCGGCGTAGGAGGGGTCGGTGAGCACCTCCTGATAGCCCGTCATGCCCGTGTTGAAGACCAGTTCGCCGACGGTATGTCCTTCGGCGCCGAGCGCCTCGCCGGCGAACCAGCTTCCATCTTCCAGCACAAGGTAGGCACGCATCGGTCAGCGTTTCGGTCGGAACTGCGGCTTGGGCAGCTCTTCAGTCGGTTCGGGTTTTGGGCGTTCGGGTTCGCGCTGAGGGCGTGGGGGCGCAGGGCGCGGCGGATGCGGCGGGCGTGCGCCCTGAGTTTGGGCAGGCGCGCCGCCTTTGAGCGTCTCGAGCGTCTGCTCCAGCCCGCGGGCGCTGAGGTTAATGCGTCCCAGCCCGTCAATCTCCTTGACGCGCACGCGCAACACATCGCCGACCTTGACCACCTCGTCGGGGCGGCTGATGCGCCGATCGGTCAGCTCGCGCAGTTCCACCAGCCCTTCCTTGCCCGGCAGAATCTCCACGAACGCGCCACGCGACATCAGGCGCGTCACGCGCCCTGTGTAGACCTCGCCGACGGCAATCTCTTTGGTGAGCGCCTCGATCATCTGGCGCGCGCGTTCGCCCGATTCGCCGTCAGGCGCGGCGATAAACACCTTGCCCGTCTGCTCAATCTGAATCTGCGCTCCGGTCTCGGCGGTTATCTTTTTGACCATCTTCCCGCCCGGTCCAATCACCTCGCCAATCTTGTCGGGGCTAATCTCCATCACGAAGATGCGCGGTGCGCGTGGCGACACCTCCGGACGCGGCTCGGGGATGACCTCCAGCATCTTCTGCAGGATGAACAGCCGTGCCTCGCGCGCCCGCTGGAGAGTCTCAGCGATAATATGCATCGGCAAGCCCGGGATTTTCAGGTCCAGCTGGATCGCGGTGATACCCGTTTGCGTGCCCGCCACTTTGAAGTCCATATCGCCGCAGGCATCTTCCATCCCCTGAATGTCGGTCAGCAGCTCATAGCGCTCATCGCTTTCGTACACGAGTCCGGTGGCGATGCCCGCGACGGGCGCTTTGATGGGCACGCCCGCATCCATCAGCGCGAGGGTACTGCCGCACACGCTCGCCATCGAGGTGGAACCGTTCGATTCCAGCACCTCCGAGTAGAGCAGGATGGCGTAGGGGAACTCCTCTTCGGGTGGGATCATGCGCACGAGGGCGCGTTCGGCGAGCATGCCGTGTCCGACCTCGCGGCGTCCTGCCCCACGCAGAGGACGCACCTCGCCCACGCTGAACGGCGGGAAGTTGTAGAAGTGCATATAGCGTTTGGTCTCTTCCTCGCTGAGGGCGTCCAGAATCTGGGCTTCGTGCAGGGAGCCGAGTGTACAGGTGGTCAGTACCTGCGTTTGTCCGCGCTGGAACAGCCCGCTGCCGTGGGTGCGCGGCAGGAAGCCGACAGCACAGCGGATTTCGCGGATTTCGTTGGGCGCGCGTCCATCGGGGCGTTTGCCCTCCTCCAGAATCAGCTGGCGCACCGTCTCTTTGATGACCTCGTCCACCGCCATCGAGAGTTCCAGCTCGCGCCCTTCATAGGGAGGCGGCAGCTCAGGGTCGGTGGGGGTGTTCATCTGGGTGACGATTTCCTCTTTGAGCTGGGTCAGCCCTGCCTCACGCGCGAGCTTGTCGGGGTTCTGAATCGCCTGTTTGAGCGAATCGCCCGCAAACCGCTTGACCGCCTCTTTGAGTTCGTCGCTGACCAGATAGTAGGTGATTTCGGCTTTGGGTTGACCCGCCTGCGCTTTGAGTTCCTCAATCAGCGCAATCACCTGCTGATTGACCTCGTGCGCGAGGGTGATGGCTTGCATCATCACCTCTTCGGGCACCTGATCGGCGTCCGCCTCAATCATCATCACATGGTCGGGGCGGCTGGCGACCACCAGCTCCAGCGCTGACATCTCGCTCAGCTCGCTGGTGGGATTGACGATAAAGTCGCCATTCACATAGCCGATGCGGACGGCGCCCAGCGGTCCGTTCCACGGGATGGGGGAGATGCTCAGCGCCGCCGACGCGCCGATAATGCCCAGCACGGCGGGAGGGTTGTCGAAGTCCACCGAGAGGGGTAGCACAATCACCTGCACCTCGTTGCGCATCCCTTTGGGGAAGAGCGGGCGGATAGCGCGGTCCACCAGTCGCCCCTGCACGATGGATTCGTCAGAAGGGCGTCCCCCGCGTTTCAGGAAGCCGCCCGGAATCTTGCCGACGGCGTATTTGCGCTCCTCAAAGTCTACAATCAGCGGGAAAAAATCGATATCGGTTCGCGCTTTGGGGCTCATCGTGGCGGTGACCAGCACCACCGTATCGCCGTAGCGCACGACGACCGCCCCAGAAGCCTGATTAGCGAGCAGACCTGTCTCCAGCGACAACTCGCGTCCGCCGATTTCGGCGGAAACTAATGCATAGCGTTGCATATAAAAAACCTCCTCTTAGCGCTGCGAACGCAGTCCTAACTTCTCTACGAGCGCACGGTAGCGTTGAATGTCTTCGTTGGCGAGATAGTTCAGCAGTTGTCGGCGTTGCCCAACCAGCATCACCAGCCCGCGTCGGGAGTGGAAATCCTTGCGGTGTTTTTTCAGGTGTTCGGTGAGCTGATTGATGCGAGCGGTCAGCAGGGCGATTTGCACCTCGGGAGACCCTGTGTCGCCCTCGTGTCGCTTGAACTCCTCGATAATCTGTCGTTTCTGTTCCGGTGTCAGCGGCATGCTGTTTTCCTCCTTACCTCCTTACTGGTGTGTCGCTGGAGAGAGGCCGCTGCCGTTTCATCAGAGCGCTGAAGCGCCCTCATCAAACGGCGCCGACCGCTTCTCTCCAGCGATTGACAGAGATTATACCCGATTGCCAATTAAAGCACGCCCCTCCCGAAATCCGTGGAGGGGCGTGGGGAAGGTCTCCGTGCGAATTTCAGCATCCTGCGCTGAAGTTAAACAGCAGGGTCAGCAGGTCGGCATCGTCCACCACGCCGTTGCCGTCCAGATCCAGCGCGGGGTCGTTGCCCCCGAACCCGAACAGGATAGCCAGCAGGTCCGCGTCATCCACGCAGCCGTTGCCATCCACATCGCCTGCAGGCAGGGCGGTTGTTTGCACAGTAATGCGGTAGCGCTGGACATCGTTGGTGGAGCCACTCCCCGAAAAGACCCGCGCATAGAAAGTGCCGCCTGCCGGGGGTAGCAGATAGTTGAGAATCTGTTCGGGCACTCCCACGCCGTTGCTGTTCGCTGTGGCAAGAACCGTGGTGCCGTTGGAGGCGCGCAGCTCCAGTTGCAGATTCTGGATCAGGCGCGTATCGATGCTTGTTGCCGTGCCGCCGTCAGGTCCGACCTGATAGGCAGCGCCAACGGGGGTTACGGTGATCGTGAGGCGCCGGCTGGGGGGTATCGTCAGGCGATACCAGTCCACATCCGCGGTGCGGTCGAGGCTCGCCATGTCCAGAGTGGTGGTGTTTGTGCTTGTCATATCGATGGGAGTTGCGGTCGCGGCGGTATTGTTGAGCTCGTAGGGGTCGCCATAAAGGCGCTGCGCACCGCGAATATCGTCATCCTGAGGACCATCAAAGTTTGTATTGAGGTAAGGTTCCATCAACTTCGTGCGGTCGGTGGGGATTACATGCCCCAGTGCCAAACCATGCCCGTGTTCGTGCATCACGGTGTTGCGCAGGAAGCGGTAGGTGCCCGAGCTGGACTGCCAGTTCTCGCTGGAGTCCAGCACCATGTCGCCTATGTTAGGGAAGTAGTTGAACGCCAGCACGCCGCCACCTCCGTCTAAGGGGCGGGCGCCGATGCGCACATCGCCGCGCGGCGCGGTGGCGGAGCCTGAGGAGTCTGGAAACGCCGCGCCGTCGTCGCCCACTTCTTCGTAGCGAACCCCTGCTACCTGCGACCAGCGGGTAAAGCTGTTGCGGAACTGATTCTGCCAGAGGGTGGTGTTGTTGCCAAACTTACTGTTCATACTACTGAACAGGTTGCTGGGTTGCGAACCGCCCGACAGCCCCGGGAGCAGGGTTCCATCGGGCACAAAGCTCCAGCGCAAACGGATGGGAGCCCCTGTCGAGCCGGTGCTGCCGTAGGAAGTGCTGGTCCAGCGCGCCCCTGCATTATAGGCAGGAGAAAAGTCGCCAAAAATCAGGCGCGAGACATACTCCACATATTCGGGCGGAGTACCCGGCGCAAAGCACAGGTGCAGGGGCAGCCCGTCATGGCTCACCCCCTCGGCACAGCAAGTGCCCACCCCTTCAACCCCGGTGAGCGCGGAAATCAACGCATGGCGCGCCTCCATCGAAGGCGCTCGCTCCCAATCCCAGAGGGGTGCCCACGAAGGGTGAATTGGCTTGTTAACCAGAAGCGGCGTTCTTTGGGCATCGAGCGTACCTGCCAAACAGAAACTCAGTGCCGCAAGCCAGAAAAAGTTCTTCATTCGCATACCTCCTTTGGTATTATAGCACATCAGACGGTTTGCAGGGGGCTGGCGTTCCGTTATTCTTGTAATTCTTTCAGAGCCTCCTGCAGGCGGCGCAAGCTGAAAGGCTTCGACAAGAAGACATGACGCAAGGGCAACTCGATTGGCAAGCGTGGGTCCTGATAACCGCTCATAAAGATGCATCGGAGTTGCGGGCAGTGCCGCGCGAGCTGTTCCGCGAGCTGATAACCGTCCATTCGGGGCAGCCCGACATCGGTGATGAGAATGTCAAAAGCGTTCTGCTGGCTGACCTCCAAGGCTTCCTCGGGGGTTGCGCAGGCATGAACCGAATGCCCCATCATTTGAAGCATCAGGCTGAGGCTTTCACGCACGCTGTTATCGTCTTCCACCAGCAGGATTCGCGCAGGCGGGGTCTGGACACCTTCGCCCGGCAGCAGGGGTTTGGCGACAACAGGTTCAGGATAGCGTGGGAAGCAGATGCAGAACTCAGTCCCCTGCCCCGGCTGGCTGAAAACCTGCAGAAAGCCGTGATTCTGGTCGACGATTCCGTAGACCGTTGCCAGCCCCAGCCCGTGCCCATACACGCCTTTGGTGGTGTAGAAGGGTTCAAAAATATGCGGCAAGTCTTCGGGCGCGATGCCAATTCCCTCATCGCGCACGCTCAGGCATTCGTATTCCCCGGGAGGGGCATCCTTGGGGAGCGCAGGAATTGGCTTTTCAACCCGACGGGGAGAGGTACGGATGGTAATGGTGCCGCCATTTGGCATCGCGTCGCGTGCATTCAGCACGAGGTTCATCAGAATCTGTTCCAGCTGGGCGGGGTCTATCAGCACAATCTGGGGCGCAGAGTGAAGCTCGAGTTTAACCTCCACCCCCTTGCCCAGCATATGCTCAAAGAGTGGGAGCATTTCCTGAATGACCTGATTGATGTCGGTTGGGCGTGGCTGGGCGAACTGTTTGCGTGCGAATCCCAGTAACTGACGCACGATATTCGCAGATCGTTCTGCCGCTTCGAGAATGCGTTGCAGGTCCTGCTGGACGGGGTGATCGGGCGGTACGCGCGTCATCCCCAGCTCGGCGTATCCCATAATCGCGGCGAGCATATTATTGAAGTCGTGCGCCACGCCGCCTGCCAGGCGTCCAACACTCTCCAGCTTTTGCGCCTGCAGTAGCTGGTTTTCCAGTCGCTTGCGTTCGGTGATATCAATATCGGCGCAGATAACGACTGTTCCTTCACGCAGTCGGACGGGGAACAGCGAGGAAAGGATGTAGCGCGTCTGTCCATCTGCCATACGGATTTCCCATTCTCTCAGGGGTGCAGGTTTGCCCGTTCGCAGAATTTCCTGAATCATCACCCGATATTCCTGCTCCTGTTCGGGCGAAAAGAGCAGCTGGGATAGCGTTTTGCCCAGCGCCTGCTCGCGCGTGTAGCCATACATCTCTTCAGAGGCGCGGTTCCAGAACACGACGCGCCCTTCGGCATCATAGCCCTGAATAGCCACTGTTGGCGCGTTTTCCAGAATCGCTTCCATTTGCAGGTAAGCATCTTCCAGTTTCTGGGCAAACTCGCGCTTCTGGCGCACATAGATGCCCAGCACCATCATCGTATGATAGCTCATCACCAGAAAGAGCCAGTAAGTAAAGAAGACCCCCGCCGTCATCTGCTCCGCCCCGGAAGGCACAATCATTCCAAAAGGCGGTCCCAATCCCAGCGCCAGCGCGAGCAGGGTAAGGCTCAAGCCTGCAATCTCGAAGCGAAGGGTCGCCCACATCAGCACCGGGAACGCCGCCACCAGCAAGAGCGGCGCATAGTGGGAGGGGTCAATCATGCGCACGAAGTAGGTCAACATCACTACCAGCCCCGACGCGAGTGCTATCTCGCCCCAGTGCTTGAGCTTGAGGGTTTTGAACCGCTGATACGCCAGCAGGGGCGTGGCCATCAGCAGTCCCCCTAACAGGTTCCCGCCCCACCAGTGCCACCAGTTCTCCCGGAATGCGCTTAGCGACAAAGCTCCTGTGAGCAGCGTGACACTATTCTGTAAAACCGCAGTAAACGCCAGCACGCCCCCCAGCACGCACGAGAACACGATAAGGTCGCGCGGATAGCGGAAGTTCGAATCAAAACTCAAGCGCCGCAGCAGCGTCGTGATCGAGCCATAAGCAATCCAGCTGATGCCCGCCCGAGCCAGCCCAGCCCAGCCCCAGCCTTCCACAAGCCCCGAAAGCACCATCACCGCCAGCGCGGCGCCCACCAGCGCAGGGCGCCCCCACCACCACACCATCCCAATCGCCCAGCCCGTTGGGAGCCACAAGAGCGAGATGGAGGTCGGCAGGTAAGCATAATGCAAGCCCACCCAACCCAGCAGGGCGTAGACCGTGCCTGTAATCAACACCTGTGCCAGTGAGCGCATCGCCTTTCTACGGAGAAATATATGCTTCTCCTCATACAATTCCTGCCATCCCCCTCAAGATGGGTTTTTCTGCTTCCGATAATCCCGTACAGGAGGCAAGCATGTCGTTCCTTCAGAAATTCCTGGGCGTTGGGAAGAGCCGTGCTTATGACGAGGGCATCCGGTGTTATGATGATGGGCGCTTTGAAGAAGCGTTGCGCCTTTTTGAGCGCTCACTGACGGAAACGCGCGATGTGATGGTGCAGAAGCTGGCGAAATTCTACATCGCCGAATCGCACGCGCAGTTGGGTCAGGCTGCCTATCGGCGGGGTCAGTATGAGGCGGCTGCCCAGCATTTCGCACAGGCGCTGGAGATCCACCCCCACTACGCCGACCTCCATTTCCAGCGGGCGCTGGCACTCCGCAAACTGCGCGACTACGAGGGCGCCCTCCAGCATATCGAAGAGGCGCTCCAGATTAACGCCCGATTCGCCAAAGCGCACCTGTATAAGGGCATCCTGCTCTACGAGACGGGACACCGCGAAGAGGGTATTCGGCAAATCCGGTTTGCCGCCTCACTCGACTCCAGCTTCGACGCCAAACGGCTGGAGCAGGCGCTGGAATATGACCAGAAGGGCTATTTTGATCAGGCGATTGCCCTTTTCGAGACGCTTGGCTCCAACGGCACAGACGACGCCCTCTACCATGCGCAGCTGGGCGATGACCTTTACAAACGGGGCAACTTCGAAGCAGCGGTTGCCGAGTATCGCAAAGCGCTCGCCATCCGCCCCAACTTCGCCGATATCCGCAACCATCTGGGGATGGCGCTCGCCGCGCTGGGACGCGAGGAGGAAGCCATCGAACAGTTCCAGAAAGCGCTGGAGATTAACCCCCGCTACTTAGAGGCGCATCTGAACCTTGCCATCACCCTGCGCGATTGCGGACGCCTCGCCGAAGCACGACACCACTTCCAGCAGGTGCTGGATATTGACCCCGAAAACCCCATCGCCCGAAACGCCCTCAGCGACCTCGCCGCCTAACGCCCCCAGCCACTTTGAAGATATTCGCCCCAGACCCGCTGGTACACCCGGCGGGTCTGCTGGGCAATCCGTTCCCAGTGGAACTCCGTGCGCACGACCTGCTGGGCATACTCGGCGCGGCGACGCGCCGATTCAGGGTCCTTCAATACCCGCAGGATGCCCCACGCCAGACTTTCGGGGTTGCCCGCGTAGGTTGTAATCCCTGTTTGCTCGTGCCAGACCACCTCTTTTAAGCCGCCCGCATCGGACACCACCACTGGCACACCCACCGCCATCGCCTCCAGCGCCACAATGCCGAACGGCTCATACAGGCTCGGATAGACCGCCACATCCACCACCCGATAGAGGCGCAGCAACTCTTCGTCGGGGATAAAGCCCAGGAATTGCACCGAGTCTTCCAGATGCAGAAACCGCACGAATCCCTCCAGATGCGCCCGCGCGCCGCCGCCCGCAATCACCAGCCGCGCCTTCGGCACCTCCGCTTTCACAATCGGAAACGCCTGCAACAGCACCTGAACACCCTTTTCAGGCACCATCCGCCCCACGAAGAAGACAATCGGCTCATCAGGCTGGGCGTAGCGTTGCCGAAACGCCCAGCGCTCGGCTTCAGGAAACTCAAATTCAAACTTTTCCGCGCGGATGCCGTTGGGAATCACATCTATCTTGTCAAGGGGCGTTGCGAACAGGCGATGCACCTCGCCCAGCATGAACTGGCTGCACACAATTACACGCCACGCCTCGTAGGTCAGCTCCCACTCCATCTGATGAATCGTGCGCGACAGGTCGCTGAACAGCCCCCCATGGCGCCCGTGTTCTGTCGCATGGATGGTCGCCACCAGCGGAATCCGAAACGCATGTTTCAACGCGCGTCCCGCAGGGTACGCCAGCCAGTCGTGCGCGTGCAGGATCACGGGAGTCTCTGGCTCCGTCTGGAGCCATGCGTGCAACAGCGCTTCGCCACGACTCTGCATGCTGGCGTTCAGCGCCAGCACCCAGCCCAGAAAGTCCTCTCTGGGGTGAAACGGCGGTCCCACGCGATGGAGGAACACCCCGTTTTCCACCGCTTCCTCAGGCGCATCGGGGTGCGAGGCGGTCAGCACATGCACTTCCACACCCTGCGCGGCAAGCGACTCCGCCAGCTCCTGCACATGGCGTGCAATGCCGCCCACGATCCGCGGCGGATATTCCCATGAGAGCATCAGAACGCGCACGCGGGCAGGGGTTCGCTACCGGGGCAGGTTTTCCTGTCTACCACCCTCGGCGTCCCATACGCCACAGCAGCCCGCGTGCGACGCGCCACGCCAGCCGTTGCCCCAAACGCCCCCGACTCAGCGCACGCACATCCCCCAGCAGCCGCAAAAGACGCCAGAGCCATCGCATACGCCTATTGTACCTGAGTTAACACAACGCTAACACGCAGAGCGGGTACACTTATCCCGTGATGCGTCGTGTTGGCTGGTATTTGATAGGCTTCGCAATCGCGCTGGGTGTGTTTGGCTGGTTTTTGCCGACGCCTGCCAAATCGGCGCAAAACGGGATCCCGCTTCAACCTGTCGCCACCGTTGCGCACCCCCCGATTGACGAAATGAGCGGGATTGCCCGCAGTCGCACCTACCCCGATGTCTACTGGGTTCACAACGACAGCGGCGACAGGGCACGCCTGTTCGCGATTCGGCAAAATGGCGCGGTGATTGTGCCGCCGTTCGTGTCGCGGCGCGATTCGTCCAACCGCCCCGAAAGTGCCCCACCCGATTTCGAGGGCGTCCAGATTGAAGGCGCGACGAACATAGACTGGGAAGATATCGCCATCGACGGCGACACGCTCTATATCGCCGATACGGGCAACAACTTCAACGCCCGCCGCGATTTAGCGATTTATGTGCTGAAAGAGCCGAACCCGCGCGAAACCGTGCGCACCCATGTGTTGAAGCGCATCCCGGTTGCCTACCCTGACCAGAAAGCCTTTCCGCCTGAGGACGCCTGGCGCTACGACTGCGAGGCGCTCTTTGTGTTTCAAGGTAAGCTCTATCTGCTGACCAAGCATCGCCCTGCCCGCCAGCCCGACACCCCCGACCCCAGCACCACCCTCTATCGGCTGGACAGCGAAGCCACCGACCGCATCAATACCCTCACGAAAGTGGATGAACATCCCAATCTGGGGGGCTGGGTGACGGCGGCGGCGATGTCGCCCGATGAGCAGGTGCTGGCGGTGCTGTGTCAGGCGCCTCAGCAGTCGGTATGGCTCTTCCAGCGCCCCCCGCAAGGCGACCGATTCCTCTCGGAAGGCAAAGCCACCCAGATTCGGTTCACCAACGGCAAGCAGTGCGAGGCGATTGAGTGGGTGGACAACGAGACGCTGATTATCACCAACGAACAGCGCGAGATTTTCGTGATTAAGGTTTCGCGCTGAGTTAGCCCACCGTTGCCACCACCACCTTGTGGCGGAAGCGGTCTACTGCCTCCTTCAACCGCTGGTGCTGGGGCAGGTTCAGGTCGGGGTCGCGCTCCAGCAAGCGAAATGCCTCCTGACGCGCCACCTCCAGCAGGTGCATATCCTTCACCAGGTCTGCCACACGGAACGAGGGCATTCCGCTCTGGCGTGTGCCGTAGATTTCGCCCGGACCGCGAATGCGCAGGTCTTCCTCAGCAATCAGGAAGCCGTTATTGGTGCGGGTCATGATTTCCATGCGGGCTTTGCCCTCGTCGGTTTTCGGGTCGGCAATCAGCACGCAGTACGATTGGTGTTCGCCGCGCCCGACACGCCCCCGCAGCTGGTGCAACTGCGCCAGCCCGAAGCGTTCCGCATCCTCAATAATCATCGCCACGGCGTTCGGCACATCCACGCCCACCTCAATCACGGTGGTGGAGACCAGCACATCGATTTCGCCTGCGCGGAAAGCTTCCATCACCGCCTCTTTTTCGGCGGGCTTCATCCTGCCGTGTAGCAGTCCCACACGCAGGTCGGGGAACACATCTTTGCGCAGATGCTCATAGAGGTCTTCCGCCGCGCGCACCTGCAGTTTTTCCGATTCTTCAATCAGCGGGCAGATGATATACGCCTGTCGCCCCTGCGCCACCAGCTTGCGAACGCCCTCGTAGACCTTGAGGCGGTCTTCGGGGAACTTCCAGTAGGTCTTGACGGGTTTGCGTCCGGGGGGCGTCTCATCAATAATGGAGACATCGAGGTCGCCATAGAGCGAGAGCGTGAGCGTGCGGGGGATAGGAGTGGCGGTCATCACGAGCAGGTGGGGTGCGATGCCCTTGTCGCGCAAAGCGGCGCGCTGAAGCACGCCGAAACGGTGCTGTTCGTCTACAATCGCCAGCCCCAGCCGGGCGAAGTTGACGCCTTCCTGAATCAGCGCGTGCGTGCCGACGGCGACCATCCCCCGCCCAGAGGCGATTCGCTCGTAAGCCTGCGCCCGCTGACGCGGCGTCAAGCGCCCCACCAGCAACTCCACCGTGATCCCCAGCGGCTGGAACAGGCGGTGCAACACCATATAGTGCTGTTCCGCAAGAATCTCGGTGGGCGCCATAATGGCTGCCTGATACTGATTGTCCACGGCTGCCAGAATCGCCGCGCCCGCCACGATGGTCTTACCCGAGCCGACATCGCCCTGAAGCAGGCGGTTCATCGGGTGGGGGCGGCGCATATCGTCCCAGATTTCCCGAATCACGCGCTTCTGGGCGTTGGTGAGCTCAAACGGCACAATCTGGCGAATCTTTTCCATCAGGCGGTCTTCGTCGATGCGCATCGCGATGCCGCGCTCCTGCGCTATCTGCTGGCGCTTGATGCCAATCCCCAGCTGCATCACGAAGAACTCTTCAAACACCAGTCGCTGGCGGGCGGGGGTGATCAAATCCATGCGGTCAGGGAAATGCACCTGCCGAATCGCGTCCGCGACGGGCATCAGCCCCACGCGCTCGCGCACTTCACGGGGCAAAATTTCGGGCACGAGGTCGGCGTACTGTATTGCATTCCAGAGAATCTGGCGCATCTGTTTTTGCCCGATGCCTTCCGTGAGCGGATAGATAGGCACAATGCGGTTGGTGTGCAACAGCCCGTCCATCGAGTCGTTCTCTTCGAGGTCTTCCCATTCGGGGGTTTCCATCTGCAGTCCCCAGCCTGTGTCCTTGACGACCCCGTAGACGACGATTCGGCGGTTGCGCAGTTTGAGCAGCCTGTCTTTGAGGTAGGGCTGGTTGTACCAGACCAGCTCCAGCGCGCCGGAGCCGTCGTCCAGAAAGGCTTTGGTGAGGGTCAGCCCCCTGCGCGGGGTGATATTGTCCACTGTAATGAGCTTGCCTGCAAAAGTGGCTGCCTCGCCGGGGCGGGCGTGCGCAATTCGGCGAAACTGGGAGCGGTCCTCGTAGCGTCGCGGCAGGTGATAGAGCAGGTCCTGCAGGGTGTACAGTTCCAGTTTGGCGAGGATTTGCGCCCGCTTGTCGCCGACCCCCTTAAGAAAGCGCACTTCGGTGTCCAGTCGCACGCTTGCACGCCGTTCCATTGCCTGCAATTATACCTGTGTCGCTATGATTGTTGCTGGTATCAATCGCGGGCTGTCTGCGCTCCATGCGGTACAATCCTCTACTGAGCCACGGCAACAGGCAGAGGCATAGCCATGAAAGAGATTCGGGCTTCTGTCAAAAACATACGCGCCCTTCTCAGCGGCGCGAAGTTCGGCATCGACTACTACCAGCGGGAGTACCGCTGGGGGCGGAAGCAGGTGGCTGAGCTGATTGATGACCTCGCGGACAAGTTCCTCAGCAGCCACGAGCCGGGCAACCGTCGTGAAGATGTGGAACAGTACGACCACTACTTTCTTGGCTCCATTATCGTCAGCGAGAGAGATTACCGCAAGTACCTCATCGACGGTCAACAGCGGATCACCACGCTTACACTCCTCTTGATTTACATCTATAGGCAGATGGAAGATACTGAAGAGAAACAACAACTTGTTGAGCTTATCTACTCGCAAAAATACGGGAGACGCTCATTCAATCTTGATGTTGAGGAGCGCACCGCCTGCATGGAGGCGCTCCTCAAGGGCGAAACCTTCGATGAGGAGGAGCAGCCTGAGTCGGTCGTGAACATGCTACAACGGTACCGGGATATAGAAGAGCTTTTTCCAGCTGAATTGCGTGGCGAAACACTGCCCTTCTTCGCCGACTGGCTGATTGAGAATGTCTACCTGGTGGAGATTACGACCTATTCGGACGCCGACGCCTACACCATTTTCGAGACGATGAACGATCGCGGACTCTCGCTCACGCCCACAGAGATGTTGAAGGGCTACCTGCTCGCGAACATTACCGACCCCGCACGGCGCAATCGCGCGAGCGAAATCTGGTGCGAGCGCGTTGAGGCGCTCCAGAAACTTGGTAAAGAGGAAGAGGCAGATGCAATCAAGGCGTGGTTGCGTAGTCAGCACGCCGAAAGCATTCGTGAGCGCAAGCGCGACGCGAAACCTCAAGACTTCGACCTCATCGGGACAGAGTTCCATCGCTGGGTACGCGATCGCGCCGAGACCTTAGGGCTTGACAGTAGCGACGCATTCGCGCGCTTCATCGAAAAGGATTTCGGTTTCTACACGCGCTGGTATGAGTTTATCCGCAAAGCCGCGGACAACTTTACGCCAGGACTTGAGGTTATCTACTACAACGCAAGGCACGGGTTTACCCTCCAGTACCCCGTACTCCTTGCCCCTCTCGATAAACAGGACAGCGATCAGGTGATACTGCGCAAACTGCGTGTTACGGCTACCTATCTGGACATTCTCCTCGCGCGACGCCTCTGGAACTTTCGGTCTATTGACTACTCAACCATGCAGTACGCTATGTTTCTTTTGATGCGTGATATCCGGCGCAAAGAACTGCCTGCGCTTGTTGACCTCCTGATGACACGCCTTGAACAGGATAGAGAGCGTTTTGATACGAACGAGAGCTTCGCCCTGCACGGCATGAACGGTCCCCAGATTCATCTACTGCTCGCGCGCATGACCGACTATGTGGAGACTCAGTCGGGGCGCCCCTCGCGCTACACAGAATACATCCAGCGCGGCGGGAAAAACGCCTATCAGATCGAGCATATCTGGGCTAACCACCCTGAACGGCACGAGGACGAGTTTGCTCATCGCTCTGAGTTCGAGGCGTACCGTAACCGAATTGGCGGTCTGCTGTTGCTACCTCGCAGCTTTAATGCGAGCTACGGCGACTGCGATTACGCCACAAAACGCGAGCATTACCTGAAACAAAACCTGCTGGCTGCCAGCCTTCACGAAAAGACCTACGAACATGACCCCGGATTTATGCGTTTTATAAAACAGAGTGGGCTACCGTTTCGACCACATCCCCAGTTCAAAAAAGCAGACCTCGACGCTCGGCAAAAGCTCTATATCCAGCTTGCCGAACAAATCTGGAGCCCTGACCGATTGAGGCGCGAGGCAGGACTGTGATAGACAGACCAAAGCAAGGAATAATCCTGCGCCTTGCGAAGCTATACCAATCGCGGCTTCAGGGCACAGTACCAGCCGACGCAGGTCGGCTTCGTTTTGCAGGAACGGCTTCAGCCGTCTGGCACAAAACGCCTCATGAGCGGGCTACTCATTCATTTCTCTGGGCTACTTCTGGGCAGTTCACGGCAAGTCAGGAATATTCCACCGCACCAGCCGCCCGTTGCGGAAAAAGAATTCCGCCTCGAAGGGCACATTCTCGTAAATCCACTTGTCGAGTCGTTTCAACTCCTGTTTTGTGCCGTAGATACAGGGCCAGCCCTGTATCCATGCGAGAACCTCGTGCGAGATGCCTTCTGCAGGCTCGCCTGTGCGCCATGCGCGTCGCTCGCGGGCGCTCCACCGCTTTGAAAGTTCAAAAGGGTTCTGCAGACTGTAGGCGCGCTCGAGGTCCCATGCGTCGGCATGCACGGCATAGAAGCCCAGGGCATGACGCTGGGGCGATTCAAAAAGACGCCATGTGTGCTGACTCTCGAACATCATGCCCGATACCGCTTTCCCCATCGGCTGGAGTTTGACCACGAGGGGGTGGTGGGCATAGAAGCCGTAATTTCGCCCGCCGATGTAGGTTGCTGAACCGAGCGGGAGCCACACCCACGGCAACCACACGCGGTAGAGGCGCAACAGGCGCGCGGGCTTGAGGCGCTCGAATCCCAGCCCGACAGGCTCCAGCGTTTCGCGCGTGAGCGCAGTGGCGCCGATCCCGCCGTAGCCCCAGACCTGCCGCCCTTCATACTTTGCACGCAGCTGGCGCACGGTTGGCTCCTCCACTATCGGGAGCAGGGCAGGCAGCTTTTCGAGGCTGCCGTCCCACTCACACCACACGCGCCCCGACAGCCCCTCAACCGCAAACTCCAGACGGCGAGGCTCCACCTTCGTCAGCCGCCACACCCGCAGGGCGACCTTCTGCCCTGCCACCGGTCTCCCCTGAAGGTCGCGATAGGAGGATGGGAACTCCCCATCGCGTGGCAGGCACAGGAAGGTCTGCCCCGCCTTCGCTTCAGGCGGTTTCACAGGATTCGGTAAGTAAACCGATAACGCGCCCCCCTGCACCCGCACAGGGCGGTCCTCAACGAGAATCGCATTCGGCAGGGCGTTCACAGAGAGGGTATACATCCCCGCCTGAAGCCCTGTATAGGACACCCTGAAGCGCACGCTCTTTTTCGAACTGAGTTGTCGGGGTTCTATCTCTATCGCTTCGGGCGTGCCTTCAGCGGGGCGAACCGCAATCTCGCGCGCCCGCCCGCCATGAGGGGCAACCGTCCAGCGCAGCCGATTCGGGAAAAATCGGGACGATTTTCGCGCGGGGAAGGAAATCTCAAGTTGAATCTCCTCGAACGCTTCGCCCGCACCGAGCCAGAGCGAGATTAGCAGCTCATCCGGGCTATCCTGTCCCCAATCGGTTTTCAGAGAGGGCACATACTCCACCTCCCGCCCTCTCAAGTGTACCCGACGAGACGCCCCCCAGGATTCCAAATCAGGTATACTTCGGATATGCCCAGAGTGCGTCTGAAGATTCGGGGGATGACCTGCGCCGCGTGTGTGCGCCGTGTGGAGAAAGCGCTCGCGCGCGTGCCCGGCGTGGAGAGCGCGCTGGTGAACCTCGCTACCGAGGAAGCGGAGGTCGCCCTCAAGGAGCCTGTCGCGCCCGAAGTATTGATTGAGGCGGTACAGAAAACAGGCTACGCCGCCGAGCTGGAGGCGCCCGAAACCGCGCCCGCGACGCACGAGACCCCCTACACGCTCCAGCGCCTGTTATGGAGCGCGGCGCTGACCCTGCCCGTGTTTCTGTTGAGCATGGTGTTCCCGAACCTGTGGCGCTATCAGGGGTGGCTGCTGTGGGCGCTTACGACCCCCGTGCAGTTCTGGGCGGCGGCACCCCTCTATCGCGCGGCGTGGGGAGCGCTCAAGGCGCGCTCCGCAAACATGGAAGTGCTGGTGCTGATGGGCACGCTCGCGGCATATGCCTACAGCACGGTTCTGCTGATGGGGGGGCGCACACACCATCTCTATTTTGAGACTTCGGCGGTGATTATCACGCTGGTGCTGTTCGGACGCTATCTGGAAGGGCGGGCGCTGGGTTCCGCACGCTCCGCGCTGGAGTCGCTCTATCGCCTGCTGCCCCACAGCGTAACGCGCTGGGACGGCGAGACCTATCGGCAGGCGCCGCTTTCGGCAGTGCAAGTGGGCGACCGCCTGATGGTACGCACGGGGGAACGCATCCCCGTGGACGGCGTGGTTCTGGAAGGGCGCGGCTGGGTGGACGAATCTACCATTACGGGCGAATCGCTCCCGCGTGAGTGTGTGGCGGGCGACACGGTATTAAGCGGCAGCCTGCTCACTGATGGCGTGCTTCACATTCAGGCGCAGGCGGTCGGCGAAGCCACCATGCTGGCGCAGATTGCCAGAGCCGTCGAGCAAGCCCAGACCGAGAAAGCGCAAATCCAGCGGCTCGCCGACAAAATCGCCAGCATCTTTGTGCCTGTAGTGGTGGCGATAGCGCTGTTCACTTTCGTCGGCTGGTGGCTTGCCACGCGCTCGGTGGCGCAGGCGCTGATCCCTGCGGTCAGCGTGCTGGTGATTGCGTGCCCGTGCGCCCTGGGGCTGGCGGTGCCGATTGCCCTGCTTACGGGTTCCACACGCATGGCGCGGGCAGGCGTGCTGCTGAAGGGAATCCATGCGGTAGAGCGCGTGCGTCAGGTAGAGGTGCTGATTCTGGACAAGACAGGCACGCTCACGATGGGGCATCCGCGCGTGAAAGCTATCCACAGCGTTCACCCCGATGTGGACCCGCTGGCGGTGTTGCGCTTCGCCTGCGCGTTAGAGCAAGCGACGCGCCACCCACTCGCGGAAGCCATTCTGGAATACGCTCGCCAGCAGGGCGTTCACGACTTCCCTGAGATCAAAGAAGTGCGCACGGTTCCTGGTGGGGGCGTGGAAGCGCTCTGGGAAGGGCATATTTTGCGCATCGGAAGCGCACGGTTTTTGTGGGAAGCGGGGATTGAGCAGGAGACTCTTCCCAAAGGCACCGTGTTTTTCGCAGTGGACAACACGATTTACGCGGGTTTTGAGTTCACCGAGACGCCCCTGCCCGGCGTCGCCGAAGTCATTCGCCAGATTCAGCAGATGGGGATTGAGGTGGTGCTGTGTTCGGGCGACCAGCCCGCGGCAGTGGAGTCGTTCGCCCGGATGGTGGGCATTCACCGCTGGTATGGGGGTCAGTTGCCGACCGACAAAGCCCATCTGGTGAAGCAATTTCAGTCGCAGGGGCGTAAGGTGGCGTTTGTGGGCGACGGAATCAACGACGCGCCCGCTCTCGCGCAGGCGGATTTGAGTATCGCCGTCGCTACGGGCACGCAAATCGCGACCGACACCGCCGATATGGTGCTGCTGAACCGCGATTTGCGCACCCTGCTGAACGCACTTCGGCTCTCACAGGCGGTCTACGGGGTAATTCGGCAGAATCTGTTCTTTGCGTTCGTGTATAACACGCTGGGCATTCCGCTGGCGGCGCTGGGGTATCTGAACCCGATGATTGCCGCGCTGGCGATGAGCATGAGCTCGGTTTCGGTGGTGAGCAACGCCCTCCGCCTGTTGCGCTGGCGAGTCTGAACGCTACGGGAGCCAGCCTCCTGATAGGTAGGAGGCTGGCTCCAGCAGGCAAGACGAGATTGCTTCAGCACCCCTGCCCGAAGGCGAAGAGAACCTCCAGCAGGTCAGCGTCATCCACAACCCCGTCGCAGTTAGTGTCCTCTGGCAGAGCGCTGCCCGTCTGACCAAAGGCGAACAGCACTGCCAGCAGGTCGGCGTCGTCCACGCACCCGTCGCGGTTGATATCGGGGCTGCCCGCCGCAGAAGCCACTATGCGCACCCGGTCGGACAGATACTGCACCTCAAACGCCACGCACGGCAGGGTGTCAGCATCCACCTCCACCGTGTGGAACGCGCCTGAAAAGTTCCACCAGCTGCCCGTGCGCACCAGAATATCAAAGGTGTCGCCTAGCGCAGGCACATAGCCGCCCCGACCCTTCACGCGCAGCGTGCCATCCAGCTGCACGGTGCGCCCTGAACCCGATACCACCACGCGGTCATACTGTGGGTTGGCGGGGTCGGAGTTATCGGTGCCCGCCAGCTCTACCTCAAAGACCGCATCCGCGCCCATCGTCAGGTTGCCGTTGAGGGTCAGGATGCCGAGCGGGTTCTGGTCGGGCAGGCTGGGGTCATCGATGCCGGGCGCGATGGCGCCTGCGGTGTTGTTGAGGTTGCCGCTGAGCGTGCCCGCGCCTGTGAGTTTGCCGCCCTGCATCGCGAGCGGGTTGTTGACAGACAGGGTGGCGTTGCGATAGATGCGGGTCTCGCCGTTGGTCTGGGCGAGGGTGTTGAAGGTGAGCGTGCCGCTTTCCACTGAAATCAGCCCGCTGTTGGTAGTGTTGACCGAGGTGGAGAATGAGGTGGGATTGTTGGGGTCGGGCGAGGTCTTTCTCAGTGTCCCGCTGTTTTCCACGCGATTGGTGCCTGAGTTGTTGTACCAGTTGCCAAAGCGTACCTCGGCTGTCGCCCCAGTGGCGTTGCGCACAGTCGCCCCGTTGAAGTAGGTAGCCCCTGCCTCGTGTACCAACTGGCTCTGATTGACCAGCAACCCGCTCAAACCGCGCGTGTAGCTGCCTACCCAGCGCAACAAGCCCGCGTTGGTCAACCCCGCACTGCCGCCGTCTATACTGGCACTGCTAACCTGCAGCCCTGTGCCCGTGAAGTTGAAAGTCGCTCCAGCCGAACCTGCCCGCAACACCGCGTTGCTGGAAAACGCCCCCAGCGTGCCCGCAATATTCCCTGCGTGCGCCCCCGTGAAAATGTGCGTGCGGTCAAATGCCAGCGTCGCCCCCGACGCCACACTCCAGCTCACATTCTCGTGCGTGCTGTTGGCGCCTGTGAGCGACAGCGTACCCTCCTGCACATTCACGGTGGCATTCTGCTGCTGCATCGGCACACCACAGGTGAAACTGTTGGTAGTGGTCTTCGTCAGCGTGCCCAGATTGACCACCAGATTACTCCCTGAGCTGTTGTACCAGTCGCCAGAGCGTACCTCGGCTGTCGCCCCACTGGCATTGCGCACAGTCGCCCCGTTGAAGTAGGTAGTCCCTGCCTCGTGTACCAACTGGCTCTGATTGACCAGCAACCCGCTCAAACCACGCGAGTAGTTGTTCACCCAGCGCAACAAGCCCGCGTTGGTTAGCGTACCAGGGTTACCGCTGGAGTCGCTTCGCAGGTCAAGCGAGCCCTCGCTCCACAGCAGGGTGCCCCCACTGAGAATGCTCAGAGAACCGGGATTGGCGCCCCCTGGATCGCGCAGAGTCATCGTGCCCCAGCTCCAGTTCAGCACAGCGCCGCTGGCTATCGTCACGCTGAAAATGTCCACATTACTGGCAAGTAATGCTCCTGAACCCGTTGGAAACAGCACAATAGAACCCGGTCCGGGCAAACTGGGCTGGTAGCCGCAGTATGTGTGCCCCCAGTTATTCGCGTACCAGTAGACGGGGTTGCCGTTCTGGTCATAGCCACAGATGGAACCCTGACAGATGGTTCGCCACTCGTTGCTACTGCACTGTTGCTGCCAGGTCCAGGTTCCCTGCGTGAAGGACGCACTCACGACAAGGCTTGCCACGAGCCCCAAACCGATTCGCAGAACCTTATGCGCGATGTTTTCCCGTTTCATATTCCAGACCTCCTGAATCAAGCGTATCGTTACATTCAATTATATCACACCTCTCACGCCTCACTGAGACGAAAGGGCGCTTTCCATCCCCAGATAGCGGCAGACTCATGGCAGGAGTCTCGCCTGCCGCCGCGAACAGCAACTTTTGTGCCATGCTCACTCTGGAACGATGCGGAAGCCGAAGCGCTCAGCCCGCGCGAACAGCTGGTCTATCGCTCCCGCCTGCTGGGAGCCGACCGCACGGTGTGCAACATCTACGGGGGCAACACCTCCGTTAAGGCAGAAGAGACCGACTTTCGCGGCAGGCAGGTTCGGGTGCTGTGGGTCAAAGGCTCTGGCTCCGACCTCGCCACGCTTACCCTGAACGACATCGCAGGGCTGCGCCTTGAGGATGTGCTGCCTCTCTTTGAGCGCGAGTCGCTCTCCGATGAGGAGATGGTGGAGTACCTCACGCATTGCCTGTTCACCCCGCGCGGTCCGCGCCCGTCTATTGAAACCCTCATGCACGCCTTCGTGCCCCACGCTCATGTGGATCACACCCACCCTGACGCGATTATCAGCCTTGCAACCTGCGCTGACGGCGAAGCCCATGTGAAACGCCTTTATGGCAAGCGCGTCGGCTGGATTCCCTATGTGCGTCCTGGCTTCACGCTGGGCAAGGCGGTCGGGCAACAGGTGCGCGAGAACCCCCAGCTGGAGGGGATTGTGCTGGGCAAGCACGGGCTGGTGTGCTGGGGCGAGACCGCGAAAGCGTGCTACGAAACCACCATCCGCCTGATTCAGGAGGCGGAAGATTATATCGCCGACCATGCACGCGGGCGCCGGGTGTTTGGCGGGGTGCGTGTGCCCGCGCTGGAACCCGAACCGCGCAAAGAGGCACTCCGGGCGATTTTGCCCGTGTTGCGCGGCGCCATCAGCAAGCAGCAGCATCAGGTTTTGTGTGTGGACGATTCGCCCGAAGTGCTGGAATTTGTCTCCAGCGAGCGCGCTCGCGAGGTGGCGTTGATTGGCTCCGCCTGCCCCGACCACATCGTTCACACGAAACACTACCCCCTGTGGCTGGAGTGGGACGGGCGCTCGGTGGAATCGCTCAAGGCGCAGATTCCGGAGGCGGTTCAGCGGTATCGGGAGGCGTATCAGGCATATTTTGAGGCGCATCGGCGTGGCGACGAAACGATGTTTGACTCCGCGCCGCGCGTGGTGCTGATACCAGGGCTGGGCATGGTTACCGCGGGGCGCGATGTGGCACGGGCGCGAATCAGCCGCGACCTTTACCATCGCGCAATTGCAGTGATGCGCGGCGCGACGGCACTGAGACAGTTCGTGTCGCTCACGCCCGAAGAGGCGTTCGGGATTGAATACTGGCCGCTGGAGCTGTATAAGTTGCGCCTGCGTCCCCCTGACAGGGAACTTGCGGGGCGTGTGGCGGTGATTACGGGGGGCGCGTCGGGGATTGGGCGGGCAAGCGCCCTGCGACTCGCGCAGGAGGGGGCACATGTGGCACTGCTCGACATCGATGCCGAAGGCGCCGCACGCACCGCGCAGGAAATCACTGCCCGCCACGGCGAGGGGCGCGCAGTGGCGATTCCCTGCGATGTGTCCGACGAGGCGCAGGTACGGCACGCCTTCCATCAAGTAGCGCTAACCTACGGCGGACTGGATATCGTGGTCAATAACGCGGGGATTGCCCACTCCGCGCCGATTACCGAGACCACACTTGCCGACTGGGAGCGCCTCTTTGCGATACTGGCGCGCGGCTATTTTCTGGTGGCACGCGAGGCGTTTCGAATCTGGCAGGAGCAGGGAATTGGGGGCAGCATGGTGTTCATCACCTCCAAGAATGCGCTGGTGGCGGGCAAGGCGGCGGCTGCCTACAGCGCCGCCAAAGCGAGCGAGCTCCATCTGGCGCGATGCCTCGCCGAAGAGGGCGGCGCGTTCGGAATTCGGGTCAACAGCGTCGCGCCCGACGCCGTGCTTCAAGGCTCGCGAATCTGGGACAGCCAGTGGCGTGAAGAGCGCGCCCGCACCTACGGCATTCCCCCCGAAGCGCTGGAAGAGTATTATCGCCAGCGCACCACCCTCAAGGTCAACATCACCCCTGAAGATGTCGCCGAAGCGGTGCTGTTTTTCGCGTCCGACCGCTCCGCCAAAACCACGGGCGCGGTTCTCTGTGTGGATGGCGGTGTGCCCGCCGCCTACCCACGCTAAAGTGGGGTACAATTGAGTCTCAGGGGAATCACAGTGCGACTATCGGAGTTTCGCGAGCGCGTGCGTCAGCACTTCGGAGAGAACCTCCGCAACGCGACGCCAGAAAATGTGCGGGAATTTCTGGACCAGCTCCAGAAAGAAGCTTACGAGAACGCCCGCGACGCAACGGGATGCTACGAGATGATGACCGAGACCGCCCGCTCTTATGAGGAAATCATTCAGGATTTCTTCGCCCGCGTGCTGGAACTGCCCCCCGAAGAGGCAGTCATGCTCCTGTGGACGGTCGGATTGGAACTCGCCTACGCCGCGATTGAACATCAGTACGCCGCGGAGTTAGACCCGCTTTTCCGAACGCTCGAGGAGTAACGATGCGACGGCTTGCGGTTTGGCTCTGGCTGTGGATAGGACTCATGGCATGGGCGCAGGACTGGACGCGCCCCCCGAATGTGGTGGTGCTCCTCTATGTCCAGCCCGACGGCACAAATTGGGTGAGCTGGACTTTTGATCGGCGCATTCCGCACAATCAGGTACAGGAGCGTGTGCGTCAGTTCGCCGAGCGCAGCCAGCGGCTGATCGCCAACCTTGAGATTGGCGATGATAGCCTCAAGCGCGATGCCAAGCCGAACGAACTCTTCACCGTCGCGACCTTCTCCACCAGCGGGCTGGTGAACCTCAAGGAAGGCACGGTAGACCTTACCTCGCTCGTGCGCACCTTTGCGGACATGCCCGTGATTCACATCTACGCCGCCCTGCCCCACGAGACTCAGTATGCGGGCTACGCAGAATACAAAACTCCCCACTTATCGATGTGGACTCAGGCAGAGCCGCGGCTGTGGCGCACGATGATTTATGTCCACACGCCCGACCCCAGCCTGCTGGAAATCCCGCCGAAGCGCCCGCAGCCGCAGACGGCACCTGCTCCCGAAGCAGTGCCGCCACGCGCCCTCTCGCCGTGGGCGATCCTGCTGCTGATTGCGCTGGCGCTGTTGATTGGGATAGGAATCTTCTGGGGCGCGTCGTATCTTCTCAAGCGACAAAGCGAAACGGAAACCGTCCAATCGAACCAAACTCGAGAAATCGGAGGCTAAAACGATGCTGGACTACACCCTGAACGATTTGCTCAAACGCGCGTTCGAAATGCGTGCGTCGGATGTGTTCATCAAAGCGGGGGCGCCCCCTGTGATGCGCCTGCACGGCAAAATCGCACCCTTCCCGGAGGAGTACGCCCCGCTGACCCCCGCCCAAGCACGCGACCTCTGCTTCAGTCCCATGTCGCACGAACAAATTGCCAAATTTGAACACCGCCTGGCGATAGACCTCGCGTTTACCGTCGAGAATGTATGCCGCATCCGCGCCAATGTCTACCAGCAACGCCAGACGGTCGCGGGCGTGTTCCGCCTCATTCCATTAAAGCACTGGAAACTGGAAGAGCTCTGGCCCGAAGAGCCTGACATCCCGCGCGTGCTGGCGGGGCTGACTCAATACCGACAGGGGCTGATTCTGGTTACAGGACCCACTGGCTCGGGGAAGTCCACCACGCTGGCGGCAATGATTGACCTCATCAATAACACCCGACGGGGGCATATCGTTACGATTGAAGACCCCATCGAGTTCGTGCATGAAGATAAGCAGTGCATCGTGAGCCAGCGCGAAGTGGGAATCGACACCGAGTCGTTCATCGACGCGATGCGCTCGGTTGTGCGTGAAAGCCCCGATGTGATTCTGATCGGTGAGATGCGCGATGTGGAGACCATGCAAGCCTGTATGCAGGCAGCCGAAACGGGACACCTCGTGTTCTCCACCGTTCACACGCCCAGCGCCTATGAAACGATGGACCGTATTGTGAACATGTTCCCGCCTGCGGATAAAAAGCATATCCTGCAGCGGTTAGCGAACACCCTGCGGGGGATTATCGCCCAGAAGCTGGTGCCGCGCGCGGGTGGTGTGGGGCGCATCGCCGCGCTGGAGATTATGATTAACACCCCCACTGTTGAGAAGATGATTGAGGACGGGCACATCGGCGAGATTTATAACGCCATCCGCGAGGGCGAACACTGGGGCATGATGACCATGAACCAGTGTCTGTTCCGCTATGTGCAGAAGCAGCTCATTACGCCTGAAGAGGCGATGAACTACGCGGGCGTCCACTCGGAGCTGCGTCAGATGCTCCGCAGGATGTAAGGGCAGGGGGGGGCGGCGTGTCGCTCGCCAGTGTGCCGAAAAGCCCGTTCCGCCCTGCCCTGCTGGCGCTGGGCATGCTGGCGCTCTTATTTGGGATTGCCGCAGGACTTCAACGCCTGGGTCTGGACATGCCCATCGCCGCGCCCCCATTTGCCCACAGTCTGTTGATGGTCGGGGGCTTTTTCGGCACCTTGATCGGTCTGGAGCGTGCGGTCGCTACACGCTGGCGCTGGGGCTATCTGGCACCCACAGCAAGTGGGTTCGGCGCGCTGGCGCTGGTGTTTGTGCCTTCACCGCTCTATGGCTGGCTGCTGATAAATGGCGCCAGCCTGCTGCTCATCGTGCTGTATGGGAGGCTCTACTGCCAGCACCGTTTTTTGCCGCATGCGCTGATGGGGCTGGGCGCGCTTTGCTGGCTCGTGGGCAACGGTTTCTGGTATCTGGGCGGGTTTGTCCCCAGTTCCCTGGGCTACACGGGGACGCTCTGCTGGGTGCTGTTTCTGTTATTGACCATTTTTGCGGAACGACTGGAACTGAACCGCCTCACCAGGCCGACCCCGGGCAGTCGGATTGGGATGGGAATGGGGATACTGGCGTTATGTGGGGGTATGCTGCTGCACGCGGTTGCGCCGCGCGAGGGGCTGGTTCTTTTTGGTGTCGGTTTGCTGGCGATTGCGGGGTGGCTTGTTCGCTTTGACACAGCGCGCTACACGATGCGAGCGCGGGGGCTAACAGGGTTTACAGGGCGCACGCTGATGGGAGGCTATTTCTGGCTGGGTGTGGCGGGGGGCGCCGCGCTTATGGCGCCGGGGCTGGCACCGGGCTTCTGGGCAGACGCCCTGCTCCATGCGTTTTTCCTGGGGTTCGTCTTCTCGATGGTGTTTGCCCACGCGCCTATCATCTTCCCCTCGGTAACGGGCTGGGCGGTTCCGTATCATTCGCATTTTTATGGGCATGTAGGGGTGCTGCATGGCTCCCTGCTGTTGCGGTTGGTGGGAGATTTCGGTGAGGTGCCGATTTTGCGTCAGTGGGGTGCCGCGCTGAACGGGGTTGCCATCCTGCTCTTTTTGCTCAACACGGTGAGCGCGGTGCTGCTGGCGCGATTGAAGTCGGTTCAGGGGTAAACGATGCCGCGCTGGAGCCGATGGATGGTGCGGATGTCGCTGGTCTATCTGGTGCTGGGGCTGGGGTTGCACCTGTTGACCCATCTCCCGCTCTCGTTTGCATGGCTGGCGAATGCGGCGCCCAGTGTGTTTCACCTGCTGGTGGTGGGCTGGGCGACGCAAATGATTTTTGGGGTTGCCTACTGGATGTTTCCCCGATTGTCGCGCTCTGCGCCTTACGGCTCCGAGCGGGCGAGTGCCGTTGTTTTCTGGTGCCTGAACCTCGGTCTGGTGTTGCGTGTGGTCGCGGAGCCAACAGTACCGCTGTCTTCGGCGCCGATATGGGAGGCTCTGCTCCTCACGAGTGCCGGTTTCCAGTGGCTTGCGAGTCTGGTATTCGTGTTCACCATCTGGGGGCGTGTCAGGGAGAAGTGAGATGCCTCGTTTGAGTTGCTGGCTGGTACGATGCGCATTACTTCATCTGGTGGTGGGCTTCTCGCTGGGCGCGTGGATGCTGAGTGCGAAAGCGCTGGCTTTTCACGCGATTGTGGGGGCATGGCGCGCGATTCATGCGGAGATTCTGCTGATTGGCTGGCTTATTCAGCTGGCGATGGGCGTGAGCTACTGGATTCTGCCGCGAGATGAGCAGAACCAGCGCCAGCACGCATGGCGAGTCTGGGGCGCGTTGGGAACCCTGAATCTGGGCGTGGGATGGAGCGCCCTTGGCTTGGGGACGCAACAGGAAATCGTTCTGGCGATGGGGCGTGTGATGGAGGTTGCTGGGGTGATTCTCTATGCGACGGCGGTATTTCCCCGTCTGCGCCGCGCCTCGCGATTGGGGTGAGAGAAATGCTCAGAGCCCTAAAATAGAGGAATTCACCAAGCCATTCTGCGCCGGGCTTTCCGGAGTTCTTACTTGAGGAGAATCTGGTGGAGCGGAGGGGATTCGAACCCCCGACCTCTAGAGTGCGATTCTAGCGCTCTCCCAGCTGAGCTACCGCCCCACTGCGTTGTGTTGCACCCTCCGCAATACCCAATATCTTGCGTTTTCACGCCCTCTCTGCCCCTTCAGGGTTCGCGCGATTCTAGCGCTCTCTTCCTCTGCCTGTTGGAGGGTCAGGCTCCCCGATTCGGGGGATTTTCAGAGGCGCTCAGCAGGAAACTCGGAGCGAGTTTCGAATCTTACAGTCCGCTTCAGCAGCCTGCACCTGCTGGAGCCTCGCCAGTGCAGTGCCCCGTTCACTGCGCTGGCATTCTCTTTATACGCCTCGTGTGTGAAGATTCCTGCCTCGAACAAATCGAAAACTCCCGTTTTCTCCCTCTCCCCCGTGCTGAACCCGAAACTGCCTTATTCTGCACGAAACAGGCGCAGGTTCCCGCTCCCGTGCCTTCCCTGCGCCTGTTCGCGCCCCTGCCGTGATGTGCCAGCTCGCAGGTATGCCACAAACTGCCCGATTCAGCATAAGATTCTCCCACACTCTGCCCGATACCGCCCCCCCGAAAAGGACACAAAGACACCCTCATGCTCCCGCAAACCGCAGTGTAGGGGCGCATGCTGGCGCGAGTGGGGCTACGGCTGGTGTTCGCGCGTGATATAGTGGCGCTCGATGGCGAGGTAGTTGCGCACGGCGGGCAAGCTCTCGCCACCGTCCTGCAAAGCCTGCCGAGCCATCACAATCGCCTTGCTCTCACCTTCCCCTACGCCCTTCAGGAGAGGTTCGAGATTGCGGAGAGCGTCCTCGACGGTTTCAAGCTCGCTTCGCAGGCGACTCTGGCGATTATCGCATACATACACAAAGCCGCCGCGTTGGAGCTGATAGAGGGGCTGGTCTTCTGAAGAGCCACCAAGCTCACACCACTGGCGTTGCAGTGGCTCCAGCTCGCGCCATGCTTTCTCCAGCGCCTCGATGACAGCCACAAGCTTCGCCCGTACCGCCTCGCGCTGTTGGGCGACGGCTTCGATATCGGCGCGAATCATCTCGGCAACGGCTTCCGCACGCTGTTTCAGGTTCAGCAGAAACTCATAAGGTATCTGGCGCTCCCGAATCTGAGCGTCCAGCAGGGCGTCCTTATCGCCCTTAAGCAAGGCAGAGTCGGTTCGTTTGGGCAGGTCGTGCCATTCACGGCGCAGGGCTTCGGCTTGCTCAAGGAGGGTTTCGAGGGGTTTCATGCCTCAAGTTATACCCGAAGCCCGCTTGATAGCGAGCCTTTATCGCAAGATTCGAACAATCTCCCCCCAATCCGCAGGCGTCCACAGATAGACCTCTACCCCTGCACAGGTCGCCAGCACCTCCAGCCAGCCCTGTTGCGGGGGCGTGGGCTTCCTGCCTTCGCGTTTCAGCTCGGCGAATATCAGCCGTCCCTGTCGTGCCAGCACGAGGTCAGGGAAGCCCACATCGCCCTGCACGGGCGTCAGCCAGCGCCCGCGCTGAGTGAGGGCAGGGCGGGCGTGATACACCCGCCAGCCCCGCAGTCGCGCGAGCTCTATCACCGTGCGCTGGAAGTCCCGCTCACGCACGAATCTCCTCAAGCGCCTCCACCTCGCCGATATGCACACACGCCAGCGTGTTGATGAGGTCTTTTCCCACCACAAACTGGCGCACGCCCGAATCGTGCATAACGGTCAACAGTGTGCCGTTCTCGCGCGATTCGAGGCGCACGGCAAACGGAGCGGTGAAGTAGTAAAGCACGCTGTCGCCCAGATAGACAATCAGTGTCTTCAGCACAGGTACGATTTGGGGTTGATTCATCGTGGCACCTCCTCTATCAGCGTGCCTGCGCCGTTGCAGGTATCGCATAACCCGCTTCCGAAGCAGGCGTCGCAGGGTTCGTCAGTCAGCGGGTCTTTGCCCGTGCCCCCACAGTCGGCACATAACCCGTCGCCGTAGGTCGTGCCGTCCTTGTGGCGATACTGGGTGTTGCAGTCGGGGCACGGTCTTTGTCTCGGCTCGCGTTCAGGCTGAAGCGTCGGCATACTACACCTCCAGCACCAGTTGCGGGTCGTTAGGCTTCTGCACCGCCCAGCGCGAGAGCAAGACCGCATACTGCTTGCCGTAGCCCCGCTCCAGCTCCCAGCACCACGACTCAAACTGCCTCGCCGAGAGCCGATAGACCGCGCCCGTTTCCACATCCTGCACCTCTATCGTGTCAAACTCGGCGCGATACCGCTGGAACAGGTCGGCGTCTATCGCAATCGCAGGCGGTTTGCGCAGGAAGTGCTTTGTGCCCACGACGCGCTTTTTCAGCGTGCGGTTCTCTATCACGCCGTACACTTTGCCGTTCGGGGCTTGCAGGAGAATGCGCCCCTGTTGTGGAATCGCCGTCTTACCTATCACCTTGTATCACCTCCTCAGTGGGGCGGGGCGTGTGGCAGCACGCCCCTGCCCCTGTCGGGTTCAGTCGTCCAGTAGCGTGGCGTCCTCTCTGGCAGGGCGCGGGCGAAGCGGGAGCAGTTCCTGCACGCTGTTGACCTCGCGTCCTTCGGGCGTGGCTTTCACAATCACCACTGCCCGCGCCTCTTTGCCCACCAGCGTGGCGAGGTCTACCTGCTCACCCGCCTGCAGAGGGCGTCCTATCAGCGCCGACACCCAGCGCACGCACTTGCTCGCAGGATTGCCCGAAGGCGAGCAAAACGCCGTCAGCGTGCGCCCTGCGTACTCGCCCTGTGCCACTTCCAGCTTCCAGCGGAGCTGTTCGCCATACTTGCCGTCCACAGTGGTCAGCTCCACCAGCTTCACGCGATATTCCCCAGTTGGCAGGGGTTCTGTGCTTTGAATGGTGAGAATCATCGCCATAGACCTCCTTACATCAGCGTCGGTTGGACAGGGGTAGCACCCCTGTCAGCGGGTTGGGTTTGGGTAGCGGTCAGCGCAGGTTCACCTGTGCTGTCCCGTTGCTGGAGCGCCCGCGTGGCGAGGGGGATGGCTTCCGTGCCCGCGAGGTCATAGAGGGCGTTCAGGTAGGCTTCGCGTCCTGCGGGCAGGGTGTAGCCGTAAGCGGGCAGTTCCAGCGGGGGGAAGCCTCGCGCTTGGGCGAAGCTCCAGAAGATTCGGATGGCGTCCACATCGGCAGGTTCCAGTGCGAAGTCGCCCTGTGTGAGGGTATTCAGGATGGCGTCCAGTTCGGGGTCAGGGTTCAGTGCCTGCCGTGTCGCGAAGGGGTTGGTGGGGGGTTGCGCCTCAGGGGCGCTTTCAGTTTCTTCTCTTAATATCCCCCCTTCCAAAGAAACTGAAACTAAGCGCCACAGGCGGGCGTTTCGCGCCCCTCTCGTGGGCGACTCCTTGACCTTGCCTTGCTCCGCGAGGCGCTGGAGCGCCTCTATCACACGGAACGCTGTCGGATTGCCGTCTATCTCCAACGCTCCCTGAATCTCCGCCGTCGGGAAGTAGTCTTTCTCGGGATTCCGTTGGTGAAGTTGCGCCAGCGCACGGATTACCGCCAGCTCCAGCTGTTCGCGATAGGGGACTACCGCATTCAGCACCAGCGTGTCGTTTTCCCAGCGGAACTCGAAAGGTGGGGGAGGCGCGAAGCGTCCCTCGGCTTCCACACGGCAGTAGCAGTCATCACCCCGCTGAATCTGCTCTATCGCAATCACCATATCGTAGGCTCCTGCCGTTGCCAGTCCCCCAGCCGAGCGAAGTGCGATTTTCGTGGGCAGCTCCTGAGGCGCGTGGTGGAGCATAATCAGCGTCTTGCCCATCTCCTGATTCGCGTTCACCAGCGCATAGTGTGTCCGTGCCAGCTCGGCGTTGTCATTTTCGTTCTCTATCGGCAGAAACGCACGGGCGGTGTCCACCACATAAATATCCGCATGCAGCTGGGCGTCTAACGCCCTTAGCGTCCTATCCGTCAGGGGAGTCCTCAGCTTGATGAAAAGCACCTGTTCGCTCGCAAGGGCGTGCAGGCTGGGCAAGGTCTTCAGGCGGTTTGCCATCAGCGCTTCGGGTTCCTCATAAAGAATGGCAATACGCTTCCCCTGCTCCAGCCACTGGATGGCGGAGTGGAGCAGTACCTGTGTTTTGCCTGCCTTCGGGTGTGCCACAAGCAGGTGGCTACAGCGCTCATAAAGGAACCCTGCTTGCCCCAGCAGAGGCAGGCTTGTGAGGAGCGGGAAGTCCATTTCTACCAGCTCACGCCCCGTTCGGATACACCAGAGGGGTTCCGTTTCAGTTTCTTTGGCGGGGGGGACATTAAGAGAAGAAACTGACTGAAGGGGTTTCGAGGCACACTGCTGGAGCGCCTGCAGGAATCTTGCGATATCGGCTCGCTCGCGTACCCAGAGCGCATTCACATCCTTGCACCCTTCGGGCAAAGACACCACCTGCACCCGATGGAGCAGGTCTTCAGGACAGGTTATCATCAGATTCCTCAGCAGGTGTTGCCCCGCCTCATCACGGTCAGGAATCACCACCACGCGCGAAAACGGTTGCAGAAACGCCCACCACTCGGCTTGCCACACGCTGGCGCCAGGGACGCCCAGCGCGGGCAGTCCTGCGCTCCAGAGCGTATGCGTGTCCGACTCACCCTCACACAGATACACCACTTCTGCACCCTGCCACTCTGGCAAGCGCCACAGCCCGTAGAGCGTCGGCTTATCGCCTGTTCGCCAGCGGAAGCGGTTCTCGCCCGTGAGGGCGATTCTGTACCGTACCGCCTTCAGGTTGCCCTCGCTATCGCGATAGGGTATCCGCACGGCAGGAATCTGCTGATACTGGGCGTCCTCACAGCCCCACGCACGAAGGCGGTCTATAGGCAGTTGCTTGGCGCTGGCATAGCGCTCCAGCGTCAGCCCCTGTGGGGCGTGGCGTGGGGCGGTTCGGTTCACGAGGTTCAGCAGAGCGCGTTGTACGGCGTCTTGACTGCACCCTGCGAAGCAGTGCCAGAGCAGTTTGCCGTTTTCCTCTTTCAGGGAGAGGCTCGGTTCCTTATCGTCATGGGCGGGGCAACAGGCAAGGTAGCTCCCGTCCGAGAGGGGCTGGACTTTGTGCAGGTGGGGCAGGACGGCTTCCAGCGAGAGGGCGGGCGGGGTATAATCCCTGTCGGGGATACTTGGACGCCCTGCTGATTGCCCCCTGCCGTTCCCCTGCGGGTGGGGGGCGTTCGCGTTTCTCATGGCTGGGACTCACCCCCTTCACGCGACTCTTTGGATTGCCACTCCCTGCGTATCTGCTCAGCCTCCTCTTGCAGCTCTCTCATGAGGATGGCTGCCACTTCAGCTCGCACTGTCCGAAAGTTCCGCTTTGCACGACGCTTTAGCGCCTCGAAAGCTGCGTCATCCCAATACAGAATCTCGCGCACTGTCATCATAGCGCGAGCATTCTATCATAGTGAGGGGTATCCAAAGCAAACCCCGTGTGGGAGCTTTAGACACTTCTGGGGGTATTTTGGAGGCAGAATGGCAGGAACGGGCTGAGGATATCGATGGCTCGGTTGGTGGAGTGTTCTACAGTTGCACGCCGTCCCCTCACACATGAACTAATCTGTCCCCAAGACCAACCTTTGACAACCCTGAGATAGACCTGCTTAGCCACCCGCTTGATGTATTCGGAATCCCGATAGCGGTTCCAGCAGGGTCTATGAAAAGAGTCAAAGGACAAACCTTCCTTCGTGGCGCGTTCCACTTCACGGCAATATTCGCGCCCCTGTTTCTCAATCTGCTTCAGTGCCTGCTTACGGCAGCTCGCAAGGTAGGCTTCGCGGGATTGCGTAAGGGGGTCATATTCGGGAAACTCCATCACTATGCGGAACTTATGGCGTTTGCGCTTTGGGGAACGCCCATAAGGATAGGGGGAAAGGCGAGTCGTTATCAGGCATAGCTTCCCTTGCGCAATTTCCTCAAGCACATGGGGAGAGGAACAGCATTCCTTCGGTACACTCGCAAAGGTTTCGATAATGCTCTGATACAAGCGCCAGGGTAGTTTCCACCTGTAGCAAAACAATTTCACATGACTGTAAAAATCTGACTGGGCAATAAACATCTCGGTGAGTACACCCGCCGTTTTGCGCTTCTTTTCGCGCTTCATGGAATCCCACTGTTCACGAAGTTGAAGCCACTTTTTGCACCGTTCGGAATGGCACAGGATTCGCCACTCTTCACAGAATCGTTCGTCTTGTAAAAGCACTTCCCAGTAGGCTTGCAGAAGCCGACTCTGGACTTCCAAAGGGGCGCGATGGTGCGCCTTCCGCTGGCGTTGCTGCTCCATGTTCGCCTCCTCATTCAGGCTCACCGTCGGGTTGCAGGCGGTGAATGAGGACACCGCCTGCACTTACGGGGCGCATGCAAACCGCACCCGACGGCTACTGTCAAGATTCGCGCCTACTCGCCCGATTCCTGCCCAAACCGTGCCCGTTGCGCCAGCTCAGGCGGGCAACGGTAAAGACCTGCCTCTGTCAGCGTGCCCCCTTGCGCCTCCACACACGCCCGTGCCTCCGCTTCCAGCTCCTGCCAGTTGAGCGCAGGCTTCAGCCAGTATTCGCCCCTGCCCACAGGCACGAAACGCCCCACAAAGGCGCGTCCTTCCGCAACGCCGATATACAGCGAGGGGTTAAACTGCAGAGGCTCGACGCCGAGCAGCTCGCATTCACCACTCCCTGCCAGCTCGGCAAACACCTCGACGGCTTCCTCAAAAGAGCGAGCAAGGATGGTCATCTCATATCCGCTTCGTGGGGAGTGCAGGCGATAGAATTTCATCGGCGTGTCCCTCCCTTTTTCAGAAGCGTGCGCAGGGGGCTGTGTTGCTGGTGTGCCTGCTTCAGGTCAGCTTCCACCAGCGCGAGGTACTGGCGAAGCACGGCATAGTCAGAGTGCCCCATGAGCTGGCGTAAATGCTCCAAGTCTATGCCGTTCCGCAGGCTCCAAGTCGCGAAAGTTCGGCGAAACGCATGCGCTCCCAGCGGTTTCGGCAGTCCTGCACGCTTCCCCAGTTTGCGAATCGCGAGCTTTATGCCGTCCAGCGTCAGAGCGCCGCGCTCCCCTTGCCAGAGTGGGGATTCGTCTTTCAGCGGGTACGGGCACGCTTTCAGGTAGCGGTTTATCGCGAGTCGGACTTCCGCTGAGAGAAACACCACACGCTGTTTGCCTCCTTTGCCTCGAATCAGCAGGCAGTTCTGCTTCGCGTCCGCTACCGTGAGTTTATGCGCTTCGTGTATGCGCAATCCCGTGTCGAGTAAGAGTAGCACCAGCGCCTTATCGCGAAGTCGGAGCCAATCCTTTCCTTCGCAGGCGTGCAGAATCTGTTCCACTTCGTCAGGGGTCAGAGCAGGCTTGACTTTGGGCGGGACTTTGGGTTTCTCCACCTTTGCGAAGGGGTTATTTTCGGTCAGTCCCTCACGCACGCACCAGTTCCAGAAGACCTCAGGGAACGCGAGCGCGTTGCGCAGGGTCTTGGGGGATACCCCCTGTTCGCGTCGGGAGAGCAGCCACCTGCGAATATGCAGGGGTTGCACAGCGTCCAGCGTGGTCAGTCCTTGACGCGCGAGAAACTCCACAAACGGTTGCAGGTAGTAGCGGTAGCACGCGAGCGTGTTGCGACTGCACCCTTTTGCGTCCAGTGCTTCGAGCCAGAGTTCCAGTGCCCACTGAATCTCGTTATGAGTATCCTCTACGCGAATCGCGATTCTAGGGTTCTCTGCCATAGAGTGGCTCCAGAGGAAGCGCGGGCGACACCCAAGATATGGGGTGTTTGCGGGGTTTCAGAGGGAAAGGATACAATCTGGTGGAGCGGAGGGGATTCGAACCCCCGACCTCTAGAGTGCGATTCTAGCGCTCTCCCAGCTGAGCTACCGCCCCACTGCGCTTAATTATACCCTATGCCGTTGGGTGAATCAAGAGGTTCTCCACCGCATCGCCGAGCAGTTCGCCCAGATGGTTCAAAACCCATGTGGGGAGCAGTTCCAGCGGCGCGCATTCCACATCGTTGCGTTGCGTGACGCCCGTCAGTACCAGCGCGGAGGGGATATGCAGGTGGTTCGCCAGCGCAATATCGGTGTCCAGACGGTCACCCACCAGCAGGGTCGTCTGGGGGTGGATGCGTTGCGCCTGAATCAGGGGCGCCAGAATTTCGGGGTTGGGCTTGCCAATCAGGATCGGCTTGCGTCCGGTGGCAGTGGCAATCGCGGCGACAATCGCGCCCGCGCCAGGCAGCAGCCGATGCTCGGCGGGATAGGTGGGGTCCGCATTTGTGGCGATAAAGCGTGCGCCTTCCAGAATGGCGTACTGTGCCTGCGCAAGGCGCGTGTAATCAAAGCTCCGATCAATCCCTACCACCACGGCATCGGGCAGAGTCTCGTCGGGGTTCTCTATGAGCGCAAAACCGTGCGAGGCGAGTTCTTCTTTGAGCCCGGGTTCGCCCACCACGAACAGTTTGGCGTTCGGGAGCGCCTTTTTGAGATAAAGCGCGGTTGCCCAGCCAGAAGTGATGACCTGCTCCGGCGTGGTGGGAATGCCCATCGCGGTGAGCTTGTGGGCATATTGCTCTCGTGTGGCGCCAGAGTTGTTGGTCAGAAAGAAAATCTGACGCCCGGCTTCGCGAAGCAGGTTGAGCGTGGTAACCGCATGGGGCAAGGGCTGGTGTCCCCGGTAGACCACCCCATCCAGGTCAAAGAGAAAACTTTCGAAGCGGTTCGCCAGCCCCGATAGCTCTTTCCGTGCCGGTTCCTGCATGCTCAATATTTGCGCTCCGTTACGAATCGGGCAACCTCCTCTAATGCGGATTTCGCCTGAGAAGGGGCGAGCGGTGCCAGCGCCTCCAGAGCGCTCTGGCGGAAGCGCTCCGCGACCTCCTCTGCATACTTTAGACTGCCCGTCAGGCGCATTTGTTCTCTAATCTGCAGGAACCGCTCATGCGAGATGGGCTGCCCGAACTCCGCTTCGAGCTGACGGCGCTCCGATTCGGGCGCCGCACCGTAGTAATGAATCAAAGGAAGGGTCGCAAACCCCTCACGAAAATCGGTTCCGTTCGGTTTGCCTGTCGTCTGCGGGTCGCCCAGATAGTCCAGCAGGTCGTCGGTAATCTGAAAAGCAATCCCCAGCTGACGCCCGAACTGCTCCAGAGCGTCCAGCACATGGGGTTCGGCGTCCACCAGATAGCCTCCGATACGGCAACAGCCCGCTAAAAACTCGGCGGTTTTACGGCGCACGACTTCCAGGTATTGCGCCTCACTCAGGTTTAGCTGGCGTCGGAGAAACACCTCCGCCACTTCGCCTTCGCTCATCTGGGTAGTGATTTGCGCGACCTGCTGAATAACCCGCATATCGCCGTCCATCGCCAGATGATACATTGCGCGCGCGAGAATAAAATCGCCTGACAGCACCGTGGCGAGATTGCCGTAGAGGGCGTTTGCGGTGGGCTTGCCGCGGCGCGTGAAAGTCTGGTCAATCACATCGTCATGCACCAGCGTCGCCATATGAATCATTTCCATACAGCCCGCGATACGGGCGAGCCGTTCCACACCGGCGTGCCCGTTGCGATAGAGCGCACCGAACCGTTCTGGCGCAGCGGAGTAGGCACACAAAATCACCATCGCAGGGCGCAGGCGCTTGCCGCCCGCCGAAAGCAGGTGGCGCGTTAACGCCGTGAACTCCGGGATGTTCGTCTCCGATTGCGCTACCAAAAACGCCTCGACTGCCTCCATCTCTGGCAGAATCGGCGCCAGCATCTCCGGCACAGTAATGGTGTGAGGACGCGCGTAAGAACGAATCATGGCTTAACCCCCATATGAACGCACACCACGCCAAAGGTGAGGTCGCGATAGCAGACATTCTGAAAGCCTGCCTCGCGCATCATCTCGGCGATGGTGATTCGGCTTTCATAGTGCTGAATCGACATCGGCAGATAGAGGTAGGCGTCGGCATGGCTGAGGCTCCTGCCGATGGCGGGCAAAATTTTGAGTGTGTAAAAATCGTACAACTTGCCCATCAGCATGCCCTGCGGTCGGTTGAGCTCCAGAACCGCCAGGCGCCCGCCCGGCTGAAGCACCCGAAACATCTCCCGCAGGGCGCGCGGTTTGTCTATCAGGTTGCGCAAGCCGAACGCAATCGTCACCGCTTCAAACTGGTTGTCGGCGAAGGGGAGCTGGAGCGCGTCGGCTTGAATCCATGTGATGTGGTTCAGCCCGCGGCGTTGTGCCTTGCGCTGACCCTGCTCCAGCATTGGGGCGCAGAAGTCGAGCCCAATCACCTCCCCTGCAGGTCCCAGATGGCGCGCGATATCGAGCGCGAGGTCGCCTGTGCCCGTGCAGAGGTCCAGCACATGGGCGTTCGAGGAGAGGCGCAACATGCGTACCACCTGATGGCGCCAGTAGTAGTGAAGCCAGAAGCTGAGAATCGAGTTCAGCAGGTCGTAGCGCGGGGCGATGCGTGCGAACATCTCGCGCACATACCGGCGCCGCTGCTCGTCGTGCCGCGCCCAGATCGGCGGCTCCATCTGCCACTCTGTGCGAGTTTTCACAATCGCAAGTTATTATACCCGCCAACAGGGTATAATCAGCATGGAGGTTCAACGCCATGCAGAACGGCTCTATCCGAACCATTCGTCTCAAGATACGGCGTCAGGACGGTCCGAACGCCCAGCCCTACTGGCAGGTGTTCGAGCTGCCCTACCGCCCGAATATGAATGTGATTTCCTGCCTGATGGACATCCAGCGCAACCCTGTGGATAGCACGGGTAAGCAGGTCTCGCCCCCTGCATGGGAGGCGGCATGCCTGGAACAGGTGTGCGGCACCTGCACGATGGTGGTCAACGGCATGGTGCAGCAGGCGTGCGCCGCGCTGATTGATCAGGTCGGCAAGCGCAACGGCGACGCGATTGAAGTGACCTTAGAGCCGATGAGCAAGTTCCCGCTGGTGCGCGACCTGATTGTGGATCGCTCGCGGATGTTCGAGGCGCTCAAAAAGCTGCAGGCGTGGATTCCCGTGGATGGGTATCACGATCTGGGTCCGGGTCCGCGCATCGACGACCGCGTGCGCGAGCTGCGCTATGCCTTTGCCCGCTGTATGACCTGCGGGTGCTGCATGGAGGCGTGCCCCCAGTATAACGAGCGTTCCGCCTTTATCGGACCCGCGCCGATTGCCCAAGCCAAGCTGTTCAACCTGCACCCGACGGGCAATACGCTGGAATACGAGCGGCTGGAAGTGCTGACGGGTCCCGAAGGCATCACGGGCTGCGGGAACGCCCAGAACTGCGTGAAGGTCTGCCCGAAAGGCATCCCGCTGACCCGCGCGATTGCCGAGCTGAACCGCGATACCACGATCTACCGCCTCAAAAAGTGGCTGGGGATTATCCCTGACAGGGTAGTGGGCGAGGGCGCGGAATAATTCAACGAGCAGGTGAGAACCATGCCAAAACGATATCGGGGCGTTGTTCAAAACGGGGTTGTAATGCTGGAGCCAGACGCGCAGTTAGCCGATGGCACCCTCGTGGAGGTTGTTGAGGTCGAAGCGGCTTTCGCGCCCAACTGGGAGGTTGCATGGCGAATGGTGGGCATCGCACACGACCGTGAGCAACGCTCCGATATCAGCCAGCGTGTTGATGAGTATCTTGGCAGCATTCCTGTCCTGAACAGAGAGGAATGATGAGAGGCAAACGATGCCTCACCCATAAGAGCCATGCGCATTCTTGTCACTAACGATGATGGGGTTTATGCCGAGGGCATTCGGGTGCTGGCACAGCATCTGCGCACGCTGGGCGAGGTGTTTGTGGTCGCGCCCGAGCGCCCTCGAAGCGCTGCAGGACACTCCATCACCCTCCATAAACCGCTCCGCCTGCACCGCGTGCATCTGCTGGACGGCACGATTGCCTACGCCACAAACGGCACGCCCACCGATTGCGTGACCCTCGGCGCGCATGCGGTCATGGAGCATCGCGTGGACCTGGTGGTGTCGGGCATTAATGCCGGTCCGAATCTGGGCTGGGATTTGACCTACTCTGGCACGGTGGCTGCCGCGATTGAAGGCGCAGTGCATGGGGTGAACGCTTTTGCGATTTCGCTTGCGGCGGAAGAGGTGCTGCCCCTCGCCCGCTCAGAAAGCGACGCGCCCGCGGAACCCCCCACACTGCATTATGAAACAGCAGGGCAGGCGGCGGTGCAAATCGCCTCCATGCTGATGGAGCATCCCCTGCCCCCACACACCTTCCTGAATGTGAATGTGCCAAACCTGCCGTGGCACGAGGTGCGCGGCTTTCAGGCGACCGCACTCGGCAAGAGGCAATACGCTGACCGAATTGAGACCCGCGTGGACCCTGCAGGCAGACCCTACTACTGGCTCAGCGGTAGCCTTGTGGAAGACCGCGACCAGCCCGGCACCGATGTCTACGCTGTTGCGCATGGCTATGTGTCTATCACCCCGATTCATCTGGACTTCACGGCGTACAACCTGCTGGCGCCCCTGCACGAGTGGGTGGCGCAACTGAACGAACTGGCACGGAGGTAAAACCCGATGTATGTGCTGATTGCTGGCGGAGGCGATATTGGCTATCACTTGGGCAAAGCGCTTCATCAACACGGCTATGAGGTGCTGATTATTGAGAAAAACCGCAAACGCGCTGCGGAGCTGATGGACGAGATGGGCGAGCGCGTGATGTACGGCGACGCCTGCGAGGTGCGCGTGCTGAACGAAGCGGGCGCCCGCCGCGCCGATGTGGTGGTCGCCGCCACCGGCGATGACGAGGACAACCTCATCATCTGCCAGATTGCGCAGAACTTTTTCAAGGTCAAGCGCGTGCTGGCAATCGTGCGCGACCCTCGCCACGAGGCGCTCTTTTTCCGACTCGGCATCCACGAAACCATCTGTAGCACGCGATTCATCTTCAATATTCTGGAGCAGGAAGTGGAGTACGGCGAAGTGCTGCCCATCGGTGCAATCATGCGGGGCGAGATTGAAGTGGTGGAAATTGAGGTAACCCCCGAATCGAAGGTGGCGGGCAAAAGCATCGGCGAGCTGGAGCTGCCGCCTAAAACCCTGCTCTCGGTTGTGGTGCGGAATGGGCAGCTGGTGCTGGGGCTGGCGAACCTGATTTTGCAACCGGGCGACACGATTGTGGCGCTGACCCCTGCCGAGCATGTGCAGCAGCTGGCTCGCCTCTTTCGGGGCGCCGCACGCTGATGCTTCAGGCAATCCAGATTGCAGCGGGCTACGGCGAACGCCCTATTCTGCGTGAGGTTTCGCTCACTATAGAGCGCGGCGCGCTGACCGCCCTGTTAGGACCCAACGGCAGCGGCAAAACGACCCTCGTGCGTGTGCTGGCGCGGGTGCTACGCCCCCACTCCGGGCAGTGCCTGCTGGAGGGACAGCCGTTTGATCAGATTTCTCCTGTGCGTTTTGCCCAGCAGGTGGCTTACGCCCCTCAGGAATCGCCTCCCGATATGGGCTTCACCGTCGCCGAGCTGGTGATGATGGGGCGCTATCCCCACCAAAAGGGGTTCTGGGGCGTCAGCGCGCGCGATTGGGAGGCGGTTCATCGGGCGATGGAATTCGCTGGAATCGCGCATCTTGCCACGCGCAGGGTGGGGGAGCTCAGCGGCGGCGAACGCCAGCGAATCCATCTCGCCCGCGCTCTCGCCCAGCAGGCAAACTATCTGCTGCTGGACGAACCCACCGCTCACTTAGACCTGCGCCATCAGGTGCAGATTCTGCACGCCATCCGCCAGCACGCCCTGGAGCAACAGAAAGGGGTGCTGGCGGTGCTTCACGACCTGAACCTCGCCAGCGAGTACGCCGACTATGTGGCGCTGATGCACGAGGGACAGATTGTGGCATACGGTACGCCCGAGGCGGTGTTTGACCCCGCGATTCTGGAGTCGGTATACCACACGCCGACGCTGGTGCGACGCAACCCGCTCACGGGCAAGCCGCTGGTGTTCGCTCTGACGCCCCAGACACCGCTCACTCTGGAGCCGAACGCGCCCTGTGCGTTTGTGATTGCAGGGGGAGGCACAGGCGCCGAGCTCTATTACGCGCTTCTGGAGCAGGGCTGGCGCGTCTGCACGGGCGTGCTGAACCTGCTGGACACCGATGAGGAGATTGCGCGCGCCCTCCAGCTGGAGCATCTCACCGAGCCGCCCTTCTCGCCCATCTCCGAGCCGAATTTTCAACGGGCATGCCAGCTGGCGCGTGGCGCGCACGCCGTGGTGATTGCCGATGTGCCCTTCGGACACGGCAACCTGCGCAATCTGGAGGTGGCTCTGCATGCACAGCAGGCGGGCGTGCCCGTGTACGCCCTCTGTGAACGCCCCTTTGAAGAACGAGACTACACGCACGGGCAAGCAACTGCTCTCTGGAATCAGCTGCTACAGGGGGGAATGCGATGCTTCGACAATCTCAAGGCACTGATGGAAACGCTTGCGGATGCCTCACCCCCCAGAAGAGGGGGATGAGGCATCGCAGAAGGGTTAGCAGCCTGCGCCAAAGTTGAACAGCACGGTCAACAGGTCCGCATCATCCACCACGCCGTCGCAGTTGGTGTCTTCCGCGCCGCCCGTGCCGCCAAAGGCAAACAGCACCGACAGCAGGTCCGCATCATCCACACAACCGTCGCCGTTGACATCCCCGTTGTTTGATTGGCATCCCCCAGTGGATGCCCAGAACGCCATCATGCCACCCCAGATGGTGACATTTGGCATGTCCTGGCACAGACCGCTATAAGCATAGTCGTAGCACTCGCCCGTGCCATGGTTATAATCGGCAGGGTCGTCATCATCCCACTGTTTGGGGGTGGAGGTGCCAATCCCCGTAATCTCGGGGCTCCAGAGCATTGGCTGGGCGCCCGCTGCTGGCGTTACAGTACCTGTGGTGGAGTCAAACGCGCTGGCGTACACCACCACATAGCCGCCCAGAACCCCGTTGCTGTCGGGTTGTGATGGCAGCTGAAGCCCGCCAATCGGGTTCAAACACACCGCGTCGGAGTAGTAGCCTAACCCGATACTGGAAGGAAGCGAGCCGTAGTCCAGAACAACCCCTTCAATTGCGGAGTTCGTGGCTTCGAAGATATCGTGAACATCGGTAGCGCAGGTAGTGTCCAGATCTTCAACAGTGAACACCAGCACCACACAGTTCTGGCTGTTGCCCTGACCGCCTGCGTTCCAGAACCATGCGTGCGCCAGCGAGGTAGCGACCCCACCGTTATACTGGCTGTCCACGAGGGTCTCAATATCGTTCGCGTAGTAGGGGTTGTTGTAGGCATCGCCAAAGTAGTAGCGCTCATCAGGCGCGAAGAGACTATTGCAGTTCTCGCCGCCCGTGGGGTTGCCATTCGCGTCAGCGCCGAAATGGTCCCACACCAGCACCTCGTTCGGGTCGCAGGGACCCGCTGGCGCAAAGTCGCCGACCTGAACCCAGGGCGTTACGGGCACGAGTCGCCCGTTTTCCACGCGCACCTTCATCATGCGCTGGGGGCGCACAGAGATTGCAGGTCCCTCGTAGCGTTGGAAACTGCTCTTGTGTGGCTTGCCGTCTGCAAACGCCATACCTAATGTCAGCGTGGCTGCAGTAAAGACCCAGAACATCGTTCGTCGCATATGCATAATCCTCCTTTCGGTAGGGCGGTTGGGTTCGTCCCTGATGCCTACCATAGAGGCATTAGACGCTATCATGGGGGCTACGGTTCGCCATGATGGGTTGATAATGCCTAAATTGCCCGCTGTTGTGCGATAAATTGCGCATACCAGTGCGCACTCCGCTTGGGAATGCGCCGCTGGGTCTCAAAATCCACATAGAGCAGCCCGAAGCGCCTGGAGTAGCCAAACGCCCACTCGAAGTTATCCATCAACGACCAGTAGAAGTAGCCTTTTAGGGGCACGCCCTCTTCAAGCGCCCGATACGCCTGCTCCAGATGGGCGCGAATATATTCTTCGCGCAGGGGGTCGTCCACCTCGCCGTTCTCGTTGAGCGTGTCGGCGAACGCCGCGCCGTTCTCGGTGATATAAAGCGGAACCGCGCCGTAGGTCCCGTGGAGCCACTTCAGAATTTCGTAAAGCCCCTGCGGATAGACCTCCCAACCCATTTCAGTGTGAAGCGCCTGCTGGGGGACGGTGCGCGAACCGAAGGGGCTGTCGGCGTCATAAGCCAGCACATTGCGCGTGTAGTAGTTCACCCCGATAAAATCAATCGGGGTCTGAATCACCTCCATATCGCCCGAACGCACAGGCGGTGCGAACTCACCCACGAAGCTCAACACCGTCTGCGGATATTCGCCTACGAAAATCGGGTCTAAAAAGTATTGATTGATAAACTGATGCCAGAGCAGGGCGACTGCCTGATCTTGCGGGTTTTCACTGGCGGGTTGCTGGGGTCCGAGGTTGGTCACGATGCCGATCTGGGCGCCCGGAATGTCTAATGCCCGAAGCGCCTGCACTGCCAGCGCGTGCCCCAGCAACAGATGATGCCCTGCGCGGCTGGCAGCGCCAATATCGCGCATCCCGGGTGCATGCTGTCCCATCAGGTAGCCCAGCGCCATCACCACCCACGGTTCGTTGAGGGTCGCCCAGAGTTTCACGCGGTCGCCCAGAGCGCGAAACATCAGCTCCGCATACTCGGCGAACCACGAGGCGCACTCCCGATTCGCCCAGCCCCCTTCGTCTTGCAGAGCGGCGGGCAAATCCCAGTGATAGAGAGTCACCATTGGCGTAATGCCATTCTGAAGCAGGACATCCACCAGCCGCTGATAAAAGTCCAACCCTTTTGTGTTGACCCTGCCGCGCCCTTCGGGCAGCACTCGCGCCCACGCAACCGAGAACCGATAGGCGTTCAGCCCCAGTCGGCGCATCCACTCGATGTCTTCGCGCCAGCGCCGATAGTGGTCGCACGCCACATCGCCTGTGTCGCCGTTCAAAATCGTGCCGGGTGTGTGGCTGAACCGATGCCAGATGGACATGCCCGCGCCGTCTGCCAAAGGCGAGCCTTCAATCTGATAGGCGGCGGTCGCCGCGCCCCACAAAAAGTCCTTCGGGAATCGCATAGCGGGTATAATACCCTCTCGATACGCAGGAGGAGGCAACCGTGAATAAACATTTTATCTACCTGGCGATTATCGTAGCCTTAGCAGGACTCGCGGCTTACGCCCTCTTCGGCTGGAAAGAGCCAATCCGTCAGGGGCTGGATGTCAAGGGCGGGATTCGGATGACTCTGCGGGCGGAGGTGGAAAAACTCACCCCCGAAGAGCAGAAAACATGGAGTCCTGAACGCATGCGCCTGCTGGTGGATATCCTGCAGAAGCGCATCGACATCCTGGGTGTGATTGAGCCGACGATTTATATCAAGGGCGATACGGAGCTGGTGATTGAGCTGCCGGGCTTTACCAACGAGGAGGAAGCGCGCGAACTACTCCAGACCACCGCACGGCTGGAGTTCCGTTATCTGAAAGATGTACGCAGTGAAAAGAATCCCTTAGGGCGCTATGAGATTGTGATAGACAAAGATGAGCGCGGCGAAGAGATTGTGCGGTTTCGCGATCTGGGCGACCCGAAGGAACCGGGGCGCCTGATTAAAGAGGGCACTCCCGAATACCTGCAGATTATTCAAAACAGCCCGCTGATTGTTTCGGGCGACGAGCTGGAGCGCGCGGAAGTGACCCAGCAAGCCATCAGCCCCGAAGTGCTGCTGATTTTCAACCGGGAAGGTCAGGAGAAGTTCGCCCGCGCCTCGACGCTTTATTTGAAAGAGCATATCGCGATTGTGCTGGACGAGAAGATTATCTCCGCGCCTGTGATCCAGTCGCCCAATTTGCGTGAGCCTGTGATTCAGGGCAACTTCACCCTGCGTGAGGCGACGCGCCTGCGCGACCTGCTGAACGCCGGTGCTTTGCCCGTGAGCCTGAGCGTGGAATCGATCAGTCGGGTGGAAGCCACCCTGGGCGAGCGCGCGTGGGAGCGCATCCTGCAGGCAGGCGCGATTGGCGTGGCAGGCGTGATGGTCTTCATGGTCGCCTACTACCTCCTGCCCGGTCTGATTGCGGTAATTGCGCTCGCGCTCTATATCTTGTTCTCGATTGCGCTCTTCAAATGGGTGGGCGTGACCTTCTCGCTCCCCGCGATTGCGGGCTTCGTGCTGTCTACGGGCATGGCGGTGGACGCCAACATCCTCATCTTCGAGCGCCTCAAGGAGGAGCTGCGCCTGGGCAAGACGCTCCTCTCCGCCATCGACGCGGGGTTCAAACGCGCCTTCGCAGCGATTTTCGACTCAAACCTCACCACGCTGATCAGCTGTCTCATCCTTTATTACTATGGCACAGGTCCCGTGCAGGGGTTCGCCACCACGCTGGCGATTGGTGTGCTGATAAGCTTTTTCACGGCGATTACCTGCACGCGCACGCTGCTCTATGTGCTGGTGGGGCTGGGTGTGCATCCTTCGCCGAAGTGGTTCGGGCTGGCGCGGCAGGTGGGCGTGGCACTGAGCGGCGACCTGAGCGTGGCACGCGATCGGTTCGATTTCGTCAGCAAGCGCGGGCTGTATTACATCGCCAGCGCCGTGCTGATAGCGATTGGGCTGTTCTTCTGGTTCGGGCTGGGCGGTCTGAAGCCCGGCATCGATTTTGCAGGTGGGAGCGAGATCGTGCTGAGCAAGCCACTGCCACCCAATGCACCCCCCAATGCGCAGCCAGAGCCGATTCAGGCGACCATTTCGGATGTCGTTTCGTTGTTGCGCAAAGCGGGCTTTGAGAAGGTTAGCGCCCAGTTTGCAGAGGGCAACCGCCAGTTGATTGTGCATGTGGCGGAAGCCACCGAAGCGGACAAAGCGAAGGTTCTGGAGGCGCTCAAGCCGCTGGGCGAACTCAAAGATGTGAGCTTCGCCAGCATCAGCCCGCGCGTGCGCGCCGAAACTGTGCAACGCGCTATTACCGCCGTCACCCTCGCGCTGATCGCCATCTTGCTCTATATCGCGGTGCGCTTCTCGATTGAGGGCGGCTGGAGCGGGTTCAAGTTCGGAATTGCGGCGACTATCGCGCTGGCGCACGATGTGCTGGTCACCGTCGGCGCGATGGCAGTTCTGGGCTACACGCTCGGCTGGGAAGTGAACGCGCTGTTCGTGACTGCGCTGCTGACCCTGATCGGGTTCTCCATCCACGACACGATTATTGTTTACGACCGCATCCGCGAGAACCTGCGCCATCGCGCGCGCGGCGACACGCTGGCGCAAATCGTCAACCGCAGCCTGAACCAGACGCTGGCGCGCTCCATCAACACCAGCCTGACGGTGGTGATTGTGCTGGTTGCGCTCTGGATTTTCGGCTCGGTAACGCACGACCTGCGCACCTTCTATGCAGCGATGACGATTGGCGTGATCACGGGAACCTACTCTTCTATCTTCATCGCCAGCCAGATTTTGGTGAGCTGGCAGGGTGCGGCGGAGCGCATGCGCGAGCGCCAGATGGCTGCCGCGAAGGCAACGGCGGTACCTTCCAAACCAGCGTCGGCGCCTTCTACCCCAGCCCAGACCTCAACTCCTGCTGCCAGCGAGCAGGATGCCACCCCGAAAAAGAAGGCACGCGCCGCGCATGTGGGCAAACGCAAGCGACGCTATTGACGCGCACGCGGGGGCAGACGCCCCCGCGCTTGTTTTAAATACTCGCCGCACGCTGGCGCAGGCGGCGCTTACTTTCATAACAATAGCGCGTGTCGGGAAATAGTTTTTCAGGGTTCAGTCTATCCTGCGGATTGAACACCGCTTTGATACGCTTCATGGTCTCCAAATCTGCCTGCGAAAACATCTGGCGCATCATCGCGCACTTTTCCACGCCAATCCCGTGTTCGCCCGTAAGGCTACCGCCTTCGCGCAGGCAGAGCGCCAGAATCTCATCGCCTGCTTCCACTACACGCGCCACCTGATCGGGGTCGGAGTCGTCAAACAGCAGCACGGGGTGCAGGTTGCCGTCGCCTGCGTGAAACACATTTGCCAGCGGCAGCCCGTATTTCCGGGCAATCTGGCTCGCCTCGCGCAGCACCTGCGGTAGTTTGGAGCGGGGGATAACTCCATCTTGCGTCACGCATGAGGGCGCGAGGCGTCCGAGCGCGCCAATCGCCTTCTTGCGGGCGTTCCAGAGACGGGCGCGTTCCTGGGGGGTTTGAGCGCGGCGCACCTCGCGGGCGCGGTTGCGCTCGCATAATGCCAGCACCTCCGCCTCCTCGGCGGGCAGTTCTGCTTCCAGACCGTCCAGCTCTATCAGCAGCACCGCCTCCGCATCCAGTGGGAAACCGTACTGAAACGCCGATTCGACTGCCTGAAGCGTCAGCGCGTCCATCAACTCCAGCGCGGCGGGGATAATGCCCGCGGCGATAATATCCGAAACCGTCTGGCTGGCATCCTCTAAGGTCTCAAACACGGCGAGCATCGTGCGCACGCTCTGGGGGTTGGGCGTCAGGCGCACGGTGGCTTCGGTAACAAACAACAGCGTGCCTTCGCTCCCCACCACCAGCCCCACAAGGTCGTAGCCGTAGGGTTCGTCTTCGTCGCCACCCAGCTCCACCACCTCGCCGTCGGGCAGTACGCCCTGAATGGCGGTAATATGGTTCACCGTGACGCCGTACTTGAGCGTGTGAGGACCGCCAGAGTTCTCGGCGATATTGCCACCAAGCGTGCATGCGCCCTGTGAGGAGGGGTCTGGCGCAAAGTGCAGGTTTGCGTGCGCCACCGCGCGACTGAGATGCAGGTTCACCGCCCCTGCCTGCGCCCGTAGCCGTCGGTTGCGCACATCCACCCACAGGATGCGGTTCATCCGGCTGGTGACCACCACAATCCCGCCATTAACCGCCAGCGCACCGCCCGATAGCCCCGTGCCCGCCCCGCGCGGAATAACAGGAATCGCCTGCTGATGCGCATAGCGCATAATCGCAGCGACCTGCTCTGTGTTCTGGGGCAACACCACCACGGTGGGCATCGCCTTCTCAATCGTGTAGGCGTCGCAGTCGTAGGTCGCCAGCGCCACGGGGTCGGTAATCACGCTCTCTGCCCCCACAATCGCGGCGAGGTCACGGGCAAGGCTTGCGGTGTTCATAGGGAAGCAATTTCGCACTCTTTTGATGGAATCCTCGCAATTGATCTCCCCTGACTTCCCGCGACAGGAACCTGTTGCCACTCATGTCAGTATAATTGCGGTGCAGGTGAAAAACAGATGACCGTTAAGGAGATCTCGCTGTATCACCTCACGCACATTCAGAATCTGGAGGGGATTATCGCGAGTGGTCTGCTTTGCGACAAAAAAGCGCAGGGTCGCAGTCCCCGAAGCATTGCCTACCCGCATCTGAAGGCGAAGCGCCAGAATTGTCGGGTTCCTCTTGCGCCTGGCGGCGTGGTGGCGGACTACGCGCCGTTTCATTTCGCGCCGTGTTCGCCCATGCTGTACGCCATCTTCAAGGGCTATGTCCCGAACGCGCCTGGACAGAGCCAGATTGTCTACCTTGTAACCACTGTGGGACAGGTTCTGGAGCGGGGGCTGCCCTGCGTGTTCACAGACCGCCATCCGCTCTCGCCTTCCGTGCGGTTCTATAACAACCCAGACCTGCTCCCGCAAGTGATACGCTGGGACATCATGCGCTCCGAGTACTGGCACGACACATGGGAGATTCCCAACCGCAAGAGCCTGCGTCAGGCGGAGTTTCTGGTGCATGACTACCTCCCCTGGGAGTGCGTGGTCATGATTGGGGTTTACGACAGCAGCATGCTCCAGCATGTGCAGAGCCTGCTTCAGAACGCGCCGCATAAACCTGTGGTGCAGGTCTGCCGAAGGTGGTATTATTAATGCAGGAGGCGGCGATGATTCGGTTCGAACGGGGCGACTTGCTGGCGGCGCAAGCGGAAGCGCTGGTCAACACCGTCAACACAGTGGGGGTGATGGGGAAGGGTCTTGCGCTGCGTTTCAAAGAGCTGTTCCCCGAAAACTACGAGTTCTACAAAGCGCAGTGCGAGAAGGGCGAAGTGAAGATTGGCAAGGTGCTGGTGTACGAGGTCAGCGGGCGTTTGTATCCGCGCTATATCATCAACTTCCCCACCAAGCAGCACTGGCGCGGGCGCTCGCGGCTGGAGTACATCCAACGCGGCTTGCAGGACCTGGTGCAGGTGGTGCGCGAACGGGGGATTCGCTCTATTGCTATCCCGCCGCTGGGCTGCGGGAACGGCGGGCTGGACTGGAACGAGGTGCGCACTCTGATTGAGCAAGCCTTCCAGCCGCTTGCCGATGAGGTAGAGGTGATTATCTACGCCGAGACCACCGCGCCGCCGAAGCCCGAACACGCCGCCTACCTGCATGCGCTGGACACTTACCTGCAGATGGCGTGGGTCGCTACCGAGCCTGAGCTGGAACAGGTCGCGCAGCTGGTGTGCCTGCACGCGCCTGCCCAGAGGCGTCGCCTGCGTCCCAAAGCCCTCATGAAAGAGGCGCTCAAGCAGGGCTATCTGAAAGACTCGCAGCTGGCGCAGGGCAAACAAAACCGCGTCTATGCCATCCGCTCGGAGGCGGTTCTGCAGATGGCGCAGGAAAGCCTCGCGAAGCATCCAGAGTGGCAACGGTCTCTTGAGACACTGCAGGGGCTGCTGGAAGGGGCAGATTGCCTGATGGCGCTGGAAGAGGCGGTACGCGCCGCGACTCTGTATCGCGCCCACGCGGAGAACCCCGAACGCAAGCCGTACTTTGAGGCGGCTTGGCAGGCGCTCCAGCAATCAGGTGTTGCGAACTCTCGCAAGGGCTAATTACACGCTTCAGGAGGACATGCCCTTCAGCGCCTGTGCTGTGTAATCCGACGCTTCCACTCGTCAATTTTCATCAACGCTTCCACAGGGGTCAGGGTTGCGGGGTCTAACTGGCGCAGTTCTTCAATAATCGGGTGTTCCTCCGCTTCGAACAGGGTGAGCTGGAGTTTCTTCGTGCGCACGGGGATGCTCCCCTCGTTGGGGGGTGTGATGGCGCTCTGCACGCCGCGCCGTTCAAACTCGCGCAGAATCGCCTCCGCGCGCTCCACCACCTCGGGTGGAATGCCCGCCATCCGCGCCACATGCACCCCATAACTGCGATCCGTACCCCCTGGCAACACCTTGTGGAGCCAGAGGATGCGCCCCTCCTGCTCTTTCACCGCCACACGGAAGTTCGCCACGCCCTCCAGTCGGTTCGCCAGCTCGTTCAGATAATGATAGTGGGTGGCAAACAGGGTTTTGCATCCCAGCGCCTGCAGGTATTCCGCCACCGCCCATGCGATTGCCAAGCCGTCATAGGTGCTGGTGCCGCGTCCAATCTCGTCCAGCACGACCAGACTGCGCGGCGTGGCGTTATTGAGGATGTTGGCAGTCTCGGTCATCTCCACCATGAAGGTGGATTGCCCCGTCGCCAGCTCGTCGCGTGCGCCCACGCGGGTGAAGATGCGGTCGACAATCCCAATCTCGGCACGGTCCGCTGGCACGAAGCTGCCGATGTGCGCCATCAGCACAATCAGGGCGTTCTGGCGGATGTAGGTGGAGTTATGGCTCACGAAGCCCTGCGCGATATACTGATGGTCAGGCTCTACGGAGAGGTCGTAGACCTCGGCGTAGCCCCCAGCCAACTCGGCAACGCTGTCGAACAGGATGCCTCCCACATTCGGCATGCGTGTCGGGGATGCATTTTCCCGACGCTGCCGTTTGCGCGGCAGGCGGAAGCCCACAATCTGATGGAAAAGAATCGCGTTCTCGCCGTAAATCGCTATCTCATAATACGGCTTGCTCTTCACGACTTTTGTGCGTCGTGAAGCCACGATGCCGAGGTTGAGCAAAATCAGCTGCACCTGAAGCGCCATGCGTTCCGAGGCGGTGGTGAGGAACACATTCCCGTACTTGCTACTCACATAGCCATCCGTGTCGAAAAGCCCTTGCAGGAACGCTACCACACACTCACGGGGCGCCCGCAGGATACAGTCGGGTATGCACTTGCTTTCCGCACTCGCGTAGTTGAGTCCGATGTGTGCCAACCACTGCCGAATCTGCAGGCTGGTAATCGCGAAATCTTTCCCGTTCGCCTTGTGGCAGGGGGTGTAGCCGAAAAACGCCTCTGAGAGGCGACAAAACTCGTCTATCAGGAATGGGTCTTTGTTGGAAAAGTTGATGGCATGCGTGTAGGTCAGGGTTCCATCGCCGACTATCAAGCCAAGCCAGTAAGCCAGTTCGGGCGTGAGCTGGCGCGGCAGGCGGTAAGTGCGGGTGTTGTGATGGGGATTCGCGAAGTCAGGCGTCGGCAGCTCCGTTTGACTGCCCCACAGATTAAAGCCGCGAGCAATTGCAACGCAATCGCCAACCTTCAGTTCGCCCAGAGGCATCCAGCCTTCGCTCCCATCGGGGCGGCGTACCCAGACCTTATGCTCAGGCGTGCCCTCCAGCGTGTAGCCCATTCGGGTCGTGATACGGATTGTGGGCTGCCAGCCGCCGCGATAAAAATGAGTCGCTCGCTGAACACCATAAGCCGTTTGAACCTCTGCGTGGATGGGGGTGAACTCTCCCACAGGGGCGTCGCTGGGCATCAGGCTCTTCAGGGTTACGATGCCCTGCGGTGTGAAAATCAGAGTATCCCCCACCAAGCACTTCCCGCTCATATTGGGTCCCGTGAGAATAATCAACCGCTGCTGGGGGTGGAGATGAACATCGTTGGGCACGAAGGGATGCTCGCTATAGCGTTCCACAACAGGGTGCCGCCCGCCGATAATCAGAATGCGGTCTTCCATATCCACCACAGGGCGCGTATAGTTGTTGCGGACGGCGTTTTCGGCGAAGGCGCACAGCACATCCAGCTCCGCCAGCGCGCGGGCGAGGGTTTGCAGAGCGGGCGTGTGGCGTGCCACTTCATCCCGAATGCGACAGAACAGCTCATACTCCAGGTTGTTGATGCGCTCTTCTGCTCCCAGCAGGATGGCTTCCTGCTCTTTCAGTTCGGGCGTGATAAAGCGTTCCGCATTCGCAGTGGTCTGCTTGCGGATGTAGTGCGGGGGCACTTTGCTCAGATGGGGCTTGGAGACCTCAATGTAATAACCAAACACGGCGTTATAGCCCACCTTGAGTGAGGGGATGCCCGTGCGGTTGCGCTCCTGCGCTTCCAGTTCGGCGATCCACTGCTTACCTTCGGTGCGCACAGCACGCAGGCGGTCCAGTTCGGGGTCGTAGCCGTCGCGAATGATGCCGCCCGATTTGAGGTCGTTGGGCGGGTCGTCCACGAGGGCGCGCTGGAGCAGGTCGGCGAGCGTTTCGAGGGGCATAAGGCGCGGCGCAATCTGGCGCAGGAGCGCGGGCGGGTTTTCTACCGATTCCAGCAGGGCGTTCAGCTCCGTGTGCAGGTCAGGCACAATCTGCAGGCTATTGCGCAGGGCGACCAGATCGCGGGCGCTGGCGGTGCCCGTGCTGGCGCGGGCGGTGAGTCGCTCTAAATCTGCCAGTTTGCGCAGGCGTTCACGGAGCGCATCGCGAGTCAGGCTATGCTGAATCAGCGCCTCCACGGCGTCCAGCCGCTCGTTGATGGGGTCGGGGTGCAGCAGGGGTTCGTCCAGCCAGCGTTTGAGCAGGCGTGCGCCCATCGGCGAGCAGGTCGTATCCAGCACCGAGAGCAGCGTGTAGCGGCGGGAGCCGTCCATCAGGTTCTGAGTCAGCTCCAGATGGCGGCGCGCCACCGAGTCCAGATACATAAACCGCTCCACCGAATAGGTCGCCAGCGTGCGGATATGGTGCAGGGCGCGAATCTCGTTGTGCTGGAGGTATTTCAGCACCAGCGCGGCGGCGTCCAGCCCGCGCGTATACTCTTCGCAACCGAACCCGCGCAGCGAGTCCACCTGAAAATGCTCCAACAGCAGCCGCCGCGCGTCGCGCCCCACCCACTCCTGAAGGGGCACAGGCGTGATGGCAGCGTCGGTCTGCTCCTTGAGAAGCTGAATCAGTTCGCTCTGGTCTTCGGGCACCAGAATTTCGGCAGGCTGAAGGCGAAAGATTTCGTCCAGCAGCTTCTCCATGCGGTTCTCGCCTGCGATTTCGGTGGCGAGGAACTCGCCTGTAGACACATCCACGACGCCCAGCCCATGCACGGGTTCGCCAATCACCGCGGCGACGAGATAGTTGTTGGCGCGAGCATCGAGCATCGAATCTTCCAGCACCGAGCCGGGGGTTAGCACGCGCGTGACGCGCCGTTTGACCAGCCCTTTGGCGAGTTTGGGGTCTTCGATCTGGTCGCAGATGGCGACGCGGTAGCCTTTCTGTACGAGTCGGGCGAAGTAGCGCTCATAAGCGTGAATCGGCACGCCTGCCATCGGGATGCGTCCGTTGCTGCCGTCCTCGCGCCCTGTCAGCACAATCTCCAGCTCGCGGGCGGCGATTTCCGCGTCCTCGCCATAGAACTCGTAGAAGTCGCCCACCTGCATCGCCAGCAATACATCAGGATGCTCCGCCTTAATCCGAAAGTATTGCTGGAGGATGGGCGTCTGCGGTCGGAAACTGGCGCTCATGGATACGGCAATTATACCCGCCAAGAAGCAACTCAACAAGCACCAGCAAACGATGCAGAAGCGCGGCAAATGATTCCGCATAAGGTGCGGGCGGTAGGATTATAGAACCACTCCACGAAACTCTTGTTCACGGTATACTCTCTCAAGGGAGGCAACGCTGATGTCCGAACACGATGCGGAACGCCTCGCATGGCGCGCCTATCACGCCAGCTATACCCTCTTCCGCCAGAACGGCGTTCCCGAAGCCGATTGTGAAGACCTTGCTCACGAGGTGGTCTACCGCTTGCTGTGTCACCTTCAGGAGGGGAACCCTGTCTGCGATCGGTGGATAGGAACCGTTGCCCGCCATGTGCTGATCGACTATCATCGCAAAGGCAAACAAGAACGCGAAGCGCTTATGCGGTTCGCCCAAGAATGCGCGCGGGGGGGGGACGAAGAGGCATGGTACTGCCTGCTTTCCCTGCGCGAGGTACTGGCGCAGCTGCCTGAAGACCAGTGCGCCCTGCTCACTGCGTATGTCGAGAAAGACCCGGAGCATTTCAAAGCCGTCGCCGCCCAGGAGGGCGTGTCGCTGGGAGCAGTGTACAAGCGGGTTGAGCGTTTGCTGGCACGCCTGAAGCGTCTTCTGGGCGCGGAGTAAGGATTTGGGGCAATTCGGGAAATTCGCTGTCTAAAAATGACCCGCAGGCGCGTTAATTAAGGATTGACTTTTCCAAAACACACTTAGGAGGTAAAGGCGATGAAAGCACAGAAGGTTCGCAAAGGGTTCGGCTTGCGTGGAGTGCGTGCGGTGCTGGGGTCCCGTGTGGGACGCGGACTGGCAGTGGGGCTAACTCTGTTGTTGCTGCATCTGGATGTAGCGCCTGCGGTTGTCAGCGCGTCGAGGAGCCCACGCAAGGAAGCGACTGTTGGCTCTGAGTCCTTTTAGGAGTTTCACTTCGTTTTTGAGGAGGTGAACGAAGATGAAGGCAACCTATCTGTGGCAGCAGGGTACAGAGGCATGGCAAAAGCGTCTGCAGCTCTCCGAGACCGTGGGATCGTTTCAGGCGACTGCGGTGATATACGGACTCGACCCTGAAGTGGGTGAGGTAAGGGGCACATTGGCGAAGGTCTTTGTCTCACCCTTTGGGAGATGATTCGAGATTCCGAATACGAATGAAGTTCGGTTGATCCTCAAAGAGGGCGGGCGTTTGCGTACTTACCGTGTTGATTCGGCGTCGCGTACAGCCCAGGTGATTGAAGATACGGAGGCAGAAACTGCACCTCAGCAGGGGTCGTCATCGGTTATTGCGCGTTCTACTGAGCGGCATCGGGGCTTCTGGTGTGTTGTAGAGCAGTCGAGGGATAGCTTGAACCACTCTGGTGTGGTTTTGGTTTCCGAGGCGTGGACATGGACGATTTCTGCAGGGCCTGCGAAAGGGTGGACATTGCGAGGTGTCATAAAGATGCTGAGTTCCGAAAAGTTAGTCTATTACACAGTCTGGGACACACTGGAGCTGGAGTTCAAAACCCTGCCCCGCGACCTTTTTGTGATACCGCGTGGTTACCGTATAATAAAGGCAGGGAGTAGTAGGTGAAACTGTGCGTCTGCGGAAAACACGCTGGGGTATAATGGGAACTGGCGGTTCACGCACAGTGGGGGTCCTTTGCTGATGATGGGTTCATCGGGCGAGCCGTGGGGTTATTATCCGCAGGATAGCAACGGGCTGGCGGTGCAGAGCGCGCTTGCTGAGCCGTGCGCGTGTCCGGTGTTTGTGCCGACGGATGTAGCCGTGTGTTCCCCACTGGTGGACGGGGGGTGTGGAGGAGGGCAGTGCGGGGAGATACCGCCACAGCTGCCTCCCACTCATTTCCCTAATGTCGGGATAATAGTTATCAAGATTCTGTCTTCAATTCGCTATGGTAATTGGTGTGGTATGGGGCATCCCCCTGTACGCATACCCAATCCTGGTGGCGGGATAAGACCGATACCTGCACCTGTAGACGCATTGGATGCCTGCTGCTTCGCCCATGATGATTGCTACGAAGTAAACAATTGCACTCCTCTGCGGATTTGCTTTGCCATCTCTTGTGCGTTATGCGACTGCAGCTTGGCGAAATGCGCTGCGAAAGTCGATTGCAAGAAGGCCGCCAACCCTAAGCTTTGTGAGCTAGTCCGAGGTATACTGGTTGACCTCGGTGTGCTGCGTGGACCTGTGTGTATGCTTCTAGCCCCATAAAGAGGTGAAGGCTGAATGCGTCGGGAACATTTTTTGCCAGCGGTAACTGTTGTATTGCTTGCGCTCCTATTGTGTGGGGGGGTGCTATTCCTCCTCACGATGTGGATAGGAGGTATCGGGGGAGCGAGGCAGTCCTCAAGTGAGGCGTTCTGTGACTTCGATGTCGACTCGTCAGGAAAGCGATTGATCTTCAGTCGGGGAAATGAACTGTATGCTTATGAACTCCATGTCCAGAGGGCTTCTCGATTAGTAGCTATCAAGGGGCAAATCCGTGAGCTTTGCGTACTGAGCGATAGATGGGCGCTTGTTTCCGTTCTGCAGCATCCGAAGCGTGCCGACTCGGATATTTTGCTGTACCGACTTGATCTCCAGACAGGCGAGATGTTTCGGATGACAAGTGAAGGGGGGGTGTGGGAAGGAAGGGTAAGGAAAGTTTCAAAGACGAAGTTCGTTTTTGACCAATGGGAAGTCAAGAAGGGCTGGGACATTCACGGTTTATACAGGGGAACCTATATCGCCGACGCAGGAAATGGAACCGTTTCTCTACTAAGTCTTGATACAGGTTCTGCATACTATAATTTAGAGCAAATACTTTCTGATAAAAAAGTATTGCTCTCTTTTCCGCAGGTAGGCGGCAAAAAGTGGCTCATCGGCTTGTTAGACAAAGGAATCGAAGAACCAAATCCAAAGGTCGTGCGTCGGGTTCCTTTGAAGATTGTTGCCCACGCAGCTGTGGGAAGTCCGGATGGAAGGTATCTTTATTACACGCAGGAGAATCCTGCGGCGCAGACAACCGTAGTCTACAAATATACCATATCCAACCACACATCTCAGCAGATTACCACCCTGCGTGCGCGCGTAATCCAGCTAAAAATGGGCGACGAGAATCTTTTTATTCTAACGGATTCGGCAAATCCGATTGTGTGGCGAATAAATACGCGCGATGGGGCTCTGCATAAAGTTGTTGAGATCCACTCAAAACGGTGACGATTTTACGAACAGGCGAAAGCCTCGCTTGTGGAGGTAAGTCGTGAACTGCTGGATTATGACAGTCAGAAACAGAGCGCAATTTGAGAATGGCAGCGGAATGCTCAGCTCACTCTGGCGGCTGCACCTGCCCACGGGGCGCGTGGAGAAGGTCGCCGATACGCGCTTGTTCAGTGCCCCGCTTTCGTTCAGCAAGCCCCACTAAAAGCCCTGATCATTAGGCGAGCGAGGTGCGCACGGGTCAGGTAGCGTACCGTCGGAGTTATGACTACAATCCCGATGGCAGTCGGGCGATGGTGATGCGAGACGATATGGTGAACGGGACGCACTGGGATTTATACAGTTATGACGAGGAGTCGGGTCGTTTAGAGAGCGTGCTGGATGTGTGGAGTGGTGAGGTGAACCGTTTCGTGTGGAACCCTGAGGGCACGCTGGCGCGGTGGAGCGATAATCAGCCGAACAGTTATGCCCGGGTGTTCGGGTATGATGAGGAGGGTCGTCTGACGCGGATCGAGCGGGATTATGGCAACGGCAACCTGCAGGCGGCGTATGAGTATGGGTATAATAGCGACGGTGTTCGGGTATGGAAGCGGGATGTGCTTGCTGGTCAGGAGTATCGGTATGTGTGTCGGATAGGGTGTGGAGGCGTGCCGATGCGGGTGTATGGGCGCGAGATAGGTGGTGGAACCTGGACGAGTGTGGAGGATTATATCAGTATGGGCAACTTGGTAGTGTATCACAGCTTCTCAACAGAATAAAAACTAATCTACTGAACCGCCTGATACGCTGGTTACTTTGATGAGAGAACAGGTAATATCTCTGTGCATCGTTACAGTTTTGTTTCTGGGAATCCTATTTCTGATTCCCCTGAAGCTGGCAGAACGTCTCGCCGACGCTCTGGCAGTTCAGGGCGTTATCGGTACGGACAATATCTTCACGGTGCAGATTGTTCCCCCTAAAGACCTTACTATTCCTCCCACAGCGGTGCGCGTAGGGAAGGATCGCTTGCGCGTAAGCCTCTATCGGGGCAGCGTCCTTCTGGGGGAGTTATCCCTCAACCCGCGCAGTTCAGGAGAGCGGACTTTTCCCTATCTGGAAACACGAGGGCATGTGAAGCGATATGCGTTTTACGCTCCCATCCAGAGCGGAATGAGCGCAAGGGTGTATAATGCCATGCTCACTCGCACATACTTAGTATTTTACGATGCCGAAGGGAACTATGCGGGCTATTGGCTCATCGTCTGGGAAACTTGAGCGCCACTCGTGTGCTTTAGAAGCAGGGTTATGGGGGCTTGTGAGCGTAGGGGCTGCCATTCTGCTACATCACGCGCCGATGGTGCATTGGTTTCTCGAGTCTCTCCTCCAGACCTTTCTGTGGCTATGGTGTTTTCGCGTTGCCCTGATTTTTTTGGATTGTCCTGTTTGGCGTGTGTTGCGATATCTGGTGTTTGCACTTGCGCTGGTCAACTTTGTGTTTTACTCTACTTTTGTGTACTTATTAGTTCCTTTAGAGTTATCAAATTACTTTTGTATTTTTCTATCTATTGTTTTGTATTTCGTTTTCGTGTTGTCGGTCAAAAAAGTGTTGCATTCCAAGTGGTCAACGAGATAGTGTGGAATCGCAGTGGGAGGCTCGCGCACAGTGGGGGTACTTTGCTGATGAGGGGTTTATCTGCTCTGTTGCAGGGATACCTGAGTGTGTCGAAGCTCCCCACACGCCGGAACGCCCTACCTCGACAGACAAAAAACTAACGATGCAGATTGTCAACCAACCCCTTTCACCGCCAATCCCGACGCGCAACCACCGCAAACGGCTCTGGTGTCGCTCGTTTTCTTGGATAGCCTCTAACGGAAAGAACAGAGTCGCAATTGGGGCAAAAAATTGGCGGATTTTCGGGACTTGAGGCGTTCAGGTCTTGACAGGGGGGTAGAGTGGGGGGTATAATACCCCCTGCTTGCAGAGCGTTGAACGCCCTGCAGAGAGACCACCCGAAAACGGGGGAGGCGAGACGGGCGCTATGTCGCGGTCCAACTCGGTGGGCGAATACGCATCGGTTCGTTTACCGTTTTGGATCATCGCCATAGGCGCTTGCCCAGCGGGCATGTGAGAGCGTCTGAGTACCGAAACCGACCGCGCAAAAACACCCCAATCGCCTCCGAGTTCGGCGTAGCTGATGCTACCTCGCACTCGGTCGTAGCTCAAAGGCTACGGGACTTTTGGGTCAGGAGGAACGAACGATGAGTCAGGTTGGTTTGCTGGGGAGCCGACCTGCGCGGTCGGCGGGTGTCCGCGGCTGGTTGCAGTCGCTGGGACGCGCAGCGCGCGATTGGATTCTGCGCGCCGTTGCACCCTCCAGAGCGCAGGCTGTTGTCTATCCCGTTCCCCATCGGTTCGATTTCGAAATCGCGCCACAGCGACTCCAGCAGGACGACACCCGCTCGTTGGGAACCCATCTGCTGGTGGAACTGTACGGTTGCAACCCGGAACGGCTGAAGTATGTGCCCGAAGTGGAGCGCGCGCTGGTGGATGCCGCGCACCACTCCTACGCTCATATTGTCGGGCACTTCTTCCATGAGTTTCAGCCACACGGTGTGTCGGGTGTGGTCGTAATCGAAGAGTCGCACTACACCATCCACACCTGGCCCGAAGAGCGCTACGCGGCGGTAGACCTGTTTTTCTGCGCCGAGAGCGTGGACGCCGAGCGCGCACTGGCGATTTTGCGCGAGGCGTTCGAGCCAGAGCGTGTGGATGTGATGCTGGTGCGACGCGGGATACGCGACCGCTCACCCGGTTGACTCACCAACTCGCTGGACGCATTTGCAGGGAGGTACGAGCCGTGGCGAACGAGACCGAACGCCAGCGCCTTAGCGCCTACGCGCTCTCCGAGCTGGCTTCCCCTGAAGAGGGCGAAGTCGGTCTTGTCGAGCCACAGCAGCTCATCCTCCCTGAAGGCTTAGAACTGGCGTGTGGGCAGCGGCTGGCGCCTGTGGAGGTCGCCTACGAGACCTACGGTCAGCTCGCGCCCACACGCGATAATGTGATTCTGGTCTGCCACGCCCTCTCAGGTGGCTCCCATGCCGCGGGGCGCCACAACCCCACCGACCGCAAACCGGGCTGGTGGGACCTCTATATCGGACCAGGCAAGGCACTGGACACCGAGCGATTTTTCGTTATCTGTATCAATGTGCTGGCAAGCCCCTACGGCACGACCTCGCCGCTTTCTATCAACCCCGCCACGGGTCAGCCCTACCGCCTCGATTTTCCGCCGATTACCGTCACCGACTGGGTGGAGCTGGAACGCGCCGTGCTGGAACGGCTGGGCATTCACCACCTGCACGCGGTCGTGGGCGGCTCCACAGGGGGCATGCGCGCCTTTGAGTGGGCAGTGCGCTACCCCGATTGGATGGATAAGGCGGTGGTAATTGCTTCGCCCGCACGCTCCAGCCCGATGGTGATTGCGCTCAATCACATCCAGCGCCAGACAATTCTGATGGGGCTGGAGCATGGCGGCGAGGCGGGGGCACAGCGCGGGCTGGCGCTGGCGCGCATGCTGGCGCACATCTCCTACCTCTCGGAAGACGCCCTCTGGCGCAAGTTCGCCCGTGAGATGGTGGAAAACCCTGACCAGTGGGCTGTAGCCTATCAGATGGAGAGCTATCTGGAATACAAGGCGCACACTTTCCTGCAGCGGTTTGACCCCTACTGCTACCTCTACATCACGCGGGCGATGGACCATTTTGACCTCGCACGCGACTACGGCGAGGGCGATTTAACCCGTGCGCTGGCGCGGGTGCAAGCCGAAATGCTCTTCATCAGCTTCACCTCCGACTGGCTGTTCCCGCCCAGTGGTCAGGAAGAGGCGGCGGAGACCCTGCGCCAACTGGGCAAACAGGTTCACCACGCGATTCTCGATAGCCCCTGGGGGCACGATTCGTTCCTGGTGGAGCGCGTAAAACCCCTGATGCGCCCCCTGCTCAAAGGCTTTCTGGAAGGCTGACTACCAGGGCGTCGGCACGCGGTTTGGATCCTGAATTGCCCGCATCTCCACCTTGATGCCGTGAGGCTGCAGGTCTTTGACCAGCATCTCGGCTTTGCGGCGCGGGAGATTGGTGAGAATCACAATCGGCGTGCTCTCCAGCAGCTTTTTGACATCGGGGCGGGTGAGGGTCAGCAACGACTCCAGATGCGCAATCGCCTGCTCCTCTTTGAGGCGCTCCACGCCCAGCAGCACCAGCTCGTAGGGGGTGGGGTCGTCCTGTGGGAGGGGCATGCTCACCTGCGTGCGTTTCCCTGTCGGGCTGAACTCGCGCTGGCACTGTTCACAGATCACCACCGTCGCCTTCACCGAGACCTGCTCGGTAGAGCCACAGTGGGGGCATCGCACCGCCACCACCTCCAATACCTGCCCGTTTTCAACGGGCACGCGGCGGTGGCAATAGTCGCAGGTGAAATCGGACTGTGGCGGCGCGGTGAACAGGTTCTCTTTGGAGCAGAAGGGGCAGATAACCGGGTAAGAAGGCACCTGTCGTGCCTTGTTCAGTGCCCAGCCTGCGTAGCCCCAGCTGCCCAGCCACGCCAGTCCAAAAATCCACGACAGGTGGGAAAACATCCCCCCATACCGCCAGAAGAGCAGAGTCAGCAACAGGCTCACCAAACCGACAATCCCATAAATGACTGCCTGCGTATACTCTTTCTCCACGGCTTCCGAACGCTTCATCGGTTCCATCGCCGTTCTCGCCTCCAGAGGCAAGATTCGTCAGAAAATTCGTGAATTCCTGCTATTTGCGGTTCGTTTCGCCGAACACGCGCCTGACAGTTTCCTCCAGATAGCGCAGGTGATGCTGGAGGTCAAAGCACTGGCGCAACTCCTGCTCGGAAAGCAGTGCGCTCACTTCGGGGTCATGGCGGAGTGCCTCTAAAAAGTCCACGCCTTCATCCCACACGCGACTGGCGTTGCGCTGAACCAGTTTGTAGGCGTGTTCACGGGAAAGCCCTTTCTGCACCAGCGCGAGCATCACATGCTCGCTGAAGGGTAAGCCCTTCAGCAGGTCTAAGTTGCGTTGCATGTTATGGGGTAGCACCACCAGCCCGCGCAGTATCTCGGTGAACTTGCGCGTCATCCAGTGGATCAGGGTGCAGGTGTCGGGCAGGGCGATTCGTTCCACACTGGAGTTGGTCAGGTCGCGCTCGTGCCATGTGCAGATGGTTTCCAGCATCGCGAGCGTGTTGCCCCGCACGATTCGCGCCAGCCCGCTGATGGTCTCGCAGTTCCATGGGTTGCGCTTGTGGGGCATGGCGCTGGAGCCTGTTTGCCCGGTGGCGAATGCTTCCTGCACCTCCAGAATCTCGGTGCGCTGGAGGTTGCGAATCTCGGTGGCGAACTTTTCCAGCGAGCCAGCCAGCACGGCGAGGTGCGCCATCAGCGTGGCGTGGCGGTCGCGGGCGACAATCTGGGTGGAGGCAGGGTCAGGTGTTAGCCCCAATCGGGCGCACACATACTCCTCCACGCGCGGGTCTACATTCGCGTGAATACCGACCGCACCCGAAACTTTTCCGACGGCGATTTCGGCTTGTGCGCGCAGGAGGCGTTCGCGGTGGCGTGCCATCTCGGCATACCAGCCCATCAACTTAAAGCCGAAGGTGATGGGTTCCGCATGGATGCCGTGCGTGCGCCCGATCATGGGGGTTTGCAGGTGTTCCAGCGCGAGGCGCTTAATCTCGCTCATGAGCGCGTCGCACTCCGTCAGGATGAGGTCTATTGCGCGTTTGAGCCTCAGCGCGAGCGCGGTATCCACCACATCGTAGGAGGTGATGCCATAGTGAACCCAGCGCCCTGCCTCACCGATGTTCTCCGCGAGGTTGCGCACGAACGCCATCACATCGTGGCGGGTCTCACGCTCCAGTTCGGTGATCCGTTGGGGGTCAAAGCGGGCGCGGGCGCGAATCGTTTCCACTGCCTCTGCGGGGATGTAGCCGTAGTGGGCTAAGCCCTCACATACGGCAATCTCCACTTCCATCCATGTCTGATACTTATTCTCCTCGCTCCAGAGGTGGCGCATTTCGGGCGTTGTGTAGCGTTCAATCATAGGCGGCTCCTGTGCTTGCAGTTGGGCACCCTATAGAATACCTGATGAGCGGGAATGGCTCCCTCTACGCGCTCTGGGAGAGAGAAATCATTAAGGCGCAGGGGCTGAAAAAGCCCCTGCGCCTTCAGGGGTTGTTCACCCGACTACTTCTTGCCGCAGCAGTCTTCGCAGCATGGGCTTGGGCAGCAGTCGGGGCATGGGCAGCACTGAGTGCCCATGACCGCCGGGTTCAGCTGTCGGTAGCGTCGCATGAGCCATCACCTCCTTCTTTTCGGATTGGGGCAAATCGGAAACCCATCACACAGCACCCTCCCTGACGCACCTGCAGGCAGTGCTGAAGGCGTGCAGAATCGCGCACCACTCGCGGCTCACCCTCCAGCTCGCGCTTCAGGGCTGTCAGGAGCAGATGTAATACGGAGGGAATATCGGGATGGAGCCGATAGTAAATCCATTTGCCCTGTCGGCGCGTGGCAACCAGCTCCGCCTGACGCAGAGCTTGCAGGTGCGTGGAAAGGGTGGACTGTGCGAGTTCCAGGGCATAGCTCAGTTCACAGACGCACCATTCGCCCTGCTGCAGCGCCAGTAGAATGCGCAACCGATTAGCGTCGCTCAACGCCTTCAGTAATTGCTCTGTCTGAGCCAGGGTTTTTGTCATCATATCGGTACTTGCCGATATGATACCCTATCTTCAAAGCCTTTGTCAAGGGGGAACGACCTCTCAACTGGTGATTATTTCTCCCCAATCGCGACGGGCATAGATCCCCTCGCAAGCAAGCGAATACAGAATAGCTCGTCGTCTACACCTTCCACTATCAGTGTGAAGCGCGAACTCCCCATCTTCACGCTCCAAGTAGATTCTGCACATAGATATCCTCAATCCCAATCTCATTTTCAAGGAAAATACGCACATCTTCGCGCTCGGCAGGGCGGGTGATGACGGAGAACCCTTCCGGGTCGCGCGAGATTAGCAGCAGATGCTCTACTCCTGCGTGTTTCACGAACTCTGGATTGTGAGTCGTCACCAGCACCTGCTTGTGTTCAGAGGCGTCCTTCATCATCGCTACAACATGCGCCAGCAAGGAGGGGTGAATGTTGCGCTCTGGCTCCTCAAAAATCACCAGAGAGTTGCTTTCGAGGTAAAGTGCGATAATCATCGCCAGAACACCCACAGTGCCGTCCGAAATCATGGAAGCTGGCAGAAACCGCTTTTTGTGATACATCTCTCGCAGGGAAAAGATAACCGACTTGTCGGCAAACCGCTCCGCCCGTATGTCCTCTACAAACGGCAGGACGCTCCGCACGAATTTGAGTAGCCGCTCTTTGTGAGCAGGGTTCTCCGCGATGCGGTTCAGCACGATTGCCAGATTGCTCCCGTCGCGCTCCAATTCGCTTTTGCCCGTGATGGGCATCGCACGCTTCGGCAGCTTGGGGTCAAAATCGTAGATTCCCACATCCCCATAGAACCACCGCAGAACGGGCAGGAAGGGGATTTGAATAAGCAGTTCGCCCCGTGGCATACGCGGTTTCAGCCCCCGGCGGAACCAGAATAGCCCGTGAAACTCCTCGGGCAAGCTGCCGATGTTATATTCCACTCTCCCGTTGGTCTGCCGTATCAGCACTGAGCCACTTTGCACATGTTCATCAGCTTCGGGATTTGGCTCGTCGCTGGTAGCTCTTAAAATCTGGTAGGAGTATTCTATCGCTTCATGCACTGTTTTGTAGCGCATTCCCCGCCTGGCGAACTCCAGGCGAAACTCATAAGACATGACGGGGATGCGGATATATTCACGTGCGGCTCGCACGATGATGGGCACCAGATTCGTCTCCAGAACTACCTGTATTCTCAGGGGTTCGCGGGCGCCGAGGTGAATATTCCGCAGGTACTCGATACCCCCCTGAAGCGAGATAGCGTTTTCCAGCCCCTGCTGGGCAAGGTCGCGCAGGAACTCAAAAATCTGCACAAAGTTGGACTTACCAGAGGCATTTGCCCCAATCAGCACACCGAAACGGGGCATGTCATCAACCCGCAACTCTTTGAAGCTTTTGAAGTTATTCACCTGGAGCCGTCGGATAGCCGGGGGGTGACGATACGCTTCCACCACACCTCGCATAATGACTTGTCGCATAGAGTTTGCCTCCGCTATTAGGGCGCTGACCTGTTACAGGATACCTCACCCCTCAAACCGGTAGCCCACGCCGCGCACGGTCTGGATGTAGCGCGGGTGGTCGGGGTCGGGTTCAATCTTGCTGCGGAGCCAGCGGATATGCACATCCACCGTGCGCGGGCTAACATAGGTGTCCACCCCCCAGATGTTGTCCAGCAGCTGGTCGCGGGTGAAAACTTTGCCGGGATTGCGCACCAGCAGCACCAGCAAGGCATACTCTTTCGGCGTGAGGGTGAGTGGCTCGCCCCCTTTGAAGACCCGATGCGCCTTGAGGTCAATCTCCACATCCCCAAAGCGCAGGATGGTGGGCGTCGCAGGTTGGGTGCGACGCAACAGCGAGCGGATGCGGGCAATCAGCTCCACCATGCTGAAGGGTTTGACCAGATAGTCGTCGGCGCCCAGGTCGAAGCCGCGCAGTTTGTCCTCCTCCGAGGTGCGCGCGGTCAAAAACAAAATCGGCGTCTGGCTGTGTTCCCGAATCAGTCGGCAAAGCTCGAAGCCGCTGCGTCCGGGAAGCATCACATCCAGCACCACGAGGTCCGGGTTCTGCTGCTGAAACATGCGGATGGCTTCCTCGGCGTTTTCGGCGCACAGCACCTGCATCCGCTCGCGCTGGAGGTTGTAGGTCAGGGTCTCCCGCAGGATGGGGTCGTCTTCCACGACCAGCACGCGGGCGCTGAAAGTCGTCTCACGCGCCGCGTCTGGCTCCGCGTGGCTCTGGGTTCGGCTGGGCGATGCCATCGCTATCCCTCCGCAATAATCTCCACATTGGCGCGGGGCACAACCACCACCGAGCCGTCTTCCAGTTCCGCCTTGAGGACACGCGCGTGCGTGCCCGATTCAATTTCCACCAGTTCAGGCGGCAGTTCCACCACGCGCCCCAGCTTGCCGAAATAGGGTTCCCGAATGATTCGGATGGGCGCGCCAATCTCCAGCTGCTGGGTTTCGGCGGTGGGGGGCGTTTCGGGCAGTTGCGAGGGGTCCTGGATCGGCACAATGATTTCGGGGCGGATCACGCCTGCGCGAATCTGGGTCGCGCCGTTGATGGAAGCGAGTTTGCCCTCCAGCGACTGGAGCAGTCGGAAGGTGCGGTTCGCCATACGGATGGTGCCGAAGCCCTCCGTGAGGATAATTGTGAGCGGGATGTCTTCCGTGCCCGTGATGGCGACACCAATATCGTAGCCCAGATATTCAATCAGGTCGGTGTCGCGGATTCCGCCGACCACGATTCCCACGGCGCCCAGTTCGCCTGCTTTGAGGAAGGCGTCTTTTTCCACCGCCGCGCCGCCCACCAGAACCTTGCCTTTCACATCGCTGGTGATGTGGCGTGCGGTCAGCACCTCGTCGGGGCTTTGCACCATCACTTTGAGTTCGCCGCGTCGCTCGCCGCCCACGCCAAAAATGCCCTGAATGAACGCGCCCTGCGTTTCAATCACGGCGCCTTCCTGCGGCAGCACTTTGACCACGCGCCCCTGCACATAGGCGCGGACATCGATCACAGTTGGCGGCTCGCGCACGCCGATATGCCCCGTTACGGGCGAGATGAACTCCACCGTGCCCTTGACAGGCGCTTTGCAGACTCCTTTGAACAGCCCGAATAAGCCTTTGGTCTCTGCCAGAATCTGGTCTTTTTCTACGGCATCGCCCTCTTTGACTTTGACGACATCGGGCAGCTGTTTGGGTTCAATCCCCAGCAGTTGCGCGGCGCGCACAGTTTGCAGAATGCCTGGCAAAAGCGCGCGCGCCACCACCGTATCGGGTTCCACCGTGTCGCCTTCGTTCACCAGCACCTCGCCTTTGATGGGGAGCCGTCGCGTTTTCAGCACAATCGTGTTCGCGCTGACGGTCAAACCCGGTGTATATGCGGTTCCCATCGTCTAACCTCGCCCCTCATGATACCCGAATCAGACCCGCACTTTCTTCCAGCCGCCGCGCTTGAAGAGATACATCATCAGCAACCCGCTGAAGCCCGAGCTGAGCGCCATCGCGCCCCACGCACCGTAAGCGTCCCAGCCAAGCCAGAACGCCATCAGATACGCCAGCGGGATGCGCACCACCCACTGGGTGATGAAGGTCGCCAGCATCGCCTTCAGCGAGTCGCCTGCGCCCTGCAACGCGCCCGCCAGCACCATCCCGAACGCCAGCAGCGGCTCGGTGAGCGCGTTGATTCGCAGGTACGCGACCGCCAGCTCAATCACCTTCGGGTCGCTGGTGAACAGGCGTGCGAAATACTCGGCGAACACGAAAAACACGATTGCCATCGTGGTCATCACGGCGCAGGCTTGCCATGCGGATGCCCAGCCGAATCGCTCCGCCAGCCGCTCGTTTTTCGCGCCCAGCGCCTGCCCCACCAGCGCCGAGGCGGCAATCGCAAACGCGAAGCCAGGCATAAACGCGATCGATTCGGCGGTCAGCCCAATCGGCAGGGCGGCAACCGCCGCCGTGCCCGCCGCCGTCGCCGAGAGGATTCCCGTGAACATCACCGAGCTGGTGGAATAGATGAAGGTTCGCGCGGAAGCGGGCAACCCGATGCGCATAATTCGCACCCACCATGCCCGAATGGGAAACGCAGGGATTGCCAGCTCGCGCTCAGAACGCACCCACTGCTGGACCCACAAGATGCCTGCGCCTACCCATGTGGAGAGCGCCATCGCGATTCCAGCGCCCTGAATGCCCAGATTCGGGAAGCCGAGATTGCCGAAAATCAGCAGCCAGTCGCCGAGGATGTGCGCCAGTGTTGCGCCAATGCTCGCAATCATTGGGGAGCGCGTGTCGCCCAGCCCGCGAAAAGTGCCGCTCAGCCCCATCAGCAAAAATGTGCCGGGCACGCCCAGCAGCGCCCAGCCCAGAAACTCATGTGCCAGACGGTTCGCCCGCTCGTTCAGGCGATACCAGTCCAGCAGAAACGGCAGCAGCAGGTAGCCCAGCACGGTCAGCAGCACACCCAGCACAATCGCAATTCCCAGCGCCTGGCGCGCCGCTTCGCGCAACTGCGCCCGGTCGTTAGCGCCCACCATCCGCGCCACAATCGCCGTGGCGCCTGTGGAGACCGCCATCGCCAGCGCCATCGTCAGAAACACCATCTGACCGCCCACGCCCACCGCCGCCAGCGCCTCGGCGCCCAAACGCCCCACAAAAATCCGATCCAGAAAACTGTTGGCGCTCTGCACAATGGAGGCAATCATCGTGGGCAACGCCAGACTCCAGACCGTTCTCGCAACATGCTCTTCCGATAACAGATTCCGTTCCGTAAGCGAGTTCAAACGCGCGGTTTTCATAGTCGCTATAGGATTGTACCCGTCTTGGAAGGAGCCAGAACGAGTGGCAGTGCATCAGAGTCGGTGAACCCGTTCCGCTTTCCTACATGGTTGCCCCTGACAGTCCGTCCCTGTAGCACCTATCTTTTTCGCGTCCAGTATGCACCTGGATTGTGGTTGCGGTATCTATCGTTCCTACCCCTACAGTAGTTCTCAGACACGGTTCGCCTGTCTCTCTCCACCCATCTACAACTCTGACCGCCGCCGCAATCTCGCTGACTACCTATCAAGTTCCGGGGACAGCTGTATTCTGGTATCTAACACGCGTCTGCCCAAGTGAGCAGAGGCGTCGACAAGAATGCACCGATTAGCACTGTTGTCCACCGTTTTACCAGCATCCTGAACCACCTCCTTGCTGAATTGCTCGCTCTAATTCGTTTACTTCTTCGCGTGTCGACAGCCTACCGCCCCGACTCGCGCCAGGGTTGTAACCGGAGCGACAAGTCCATTCAAGAGTAATAATCTGGAGCAACAATACATCATTATAATAACCTACACATCCATAAAAGTTCACACCAAGAAAGCGGCGATCCTTTATCTTGACCTCGTTGGAAAATATTGGGTATCGGTACCTTCCACTCCATCCATGTTCCACCACCTTGCCGCTCAGCTTCGGGTCATAACAATGCTCACACTGTAGCATTGGATGATATCGATGGCTTTTCAGGAGGTTAGTGATAAACACCTTCCACTCACGGCGTAGCTGAGGGGTGTCAGGCAAGGGGGTGCCATCTGCACCATAAGGAGCCATGAAGGCGGCATAGTATTGGTACGGCTCCCCATTGAAGGGACATCTGGGTTCAACCCCTGCCCGCCTGGCGAGCGCCTCAAACTCCTCCTCCGTGATGGGTAGCGAACCTGTCCGGCTATATTCCTGAACCAACCAGGCGCCCAGCGTCGCTATTCGGGTCTTACAATCCGCTCGTTTCACCGCCGTCCGCACCCGAAGCCCTATCGGCAAAAGCAGCGCCACCAACGCTACCATAATCGCCACTGCAATCAACAACTCTTTCAAACTCCAGCCCCTGCTCACCATCACCGCTTCGCCTCCTTCCCCAAGAGAAGCTCCTTTCGCGGGCTTTCAGGACAATTAGGCGTTGGTTTCTGACACTCGTGAGCCCAGACGAGCAACGCTGTCAACAGAAGTGAACCCGTTGCCACCACTATCCACCGCTTCACCAGCATCCTGAACCACCTCCTTGCTGAATCGCTCGTTCCTGATTCTCTATTTCTTCGCGTGAGGGCAGAGTACCACCCCATTTCGCAAACGGATTGTAACCAGAACGGCAACTCCATTCAAGGGTAATAATGCTACCTAACAAATTGTCATTATAATAACCTACACATCCGTAAAAGTTTACACCAAGAAAGCGACGATCCTTGCCCGCAACCTCGTCCGAGAATACAGGATACCAGTATGCGCCGTCCCACTCCTGCCCCACCACTTTGCTGCTTAGTTTTGGGTCATAACAATAATCACACTGCAGTATTGGATGATATCGGCGGCTTTTCAGGAGGTTAGTGATAAACACCTTCCACTCATGGCGCAACTGAGGGGTGTCGGGGAGAAGAGAGCCGTCTGCACGATAAGGAGGCTTGAAGACGGCATAGTACTGGTATGGTTCTCCGTTCAGGGGGCATCGCGGTTCAACACCTGCCCTCTTTGCAAGCGCCTCAAACTCCTCCTCCGTGATGGGTAGCGAACCTGTCCGGCTATATTCCTGAACCAACCAGGCGCCCAGCGTCGCTATTCGGGTCTTACAATCCGCCCGTTTCACCGCCGTCCGCACCCGAAGCCCTATCGGCAAAAGCAGCGCCACCAGCGCTACCATAATCGCCACTGCAATCAACAACTCTTTCAAACTCCAGCCCCTGCTCACCATCACCGCTCCGCCTCCTTCCCCAAGAGAAGCTCCTTGTTGCGCTGAAGCGCTGCTCTCACTGCCTCTTCCGAAAGCACGCCCCCTTCCTGCTGACAACCCGCCTCTTGAATAGACACAATGGAAGGTTTGCTACCCCAGCGGAGCCAGAACGGCGAGTAGAGACGCACTTCGGGCAGCGACCAGAGCCATATGAGCAAGACCCCATAGAGGCTTGCTATCAGCCCCAACACCATCACTCGCTTCAGCGTCCACCCAGAGCGCTGCTGTAGCTTTGTCATCGCTTACATTATGGCACACCGTTCCCCTGCATGTCAAGTCCAAAAGAGGGTGTTCGAAAAAATCGCCTCTCTCCTTGACGGCTGAAGCCGTTCCTATAAGACGAAGCCGACCTGCGTCGGCTCCAGTAGCACGCGCATCCTGCGCGCAGACAGGGGCAGGATGCACCTGCTGTGGGAGCCAGCGAAGGCTGGCTTTGTCTATTAGGAACGGGTTCACCCGTCCTGTTCAGCGGTGATTTTTCGAACACTCTCAGGAGTCTGCTCTAAATGCTGCTACACAGGGATACCCTCCGTTCCTGTTCCAAAAATCGTACCGTGCAGGGAACCCTGTAGAACCGACGAATCAAAGCGTTTATGTTCCGACGACGGCAGCAGGCGAAGGACCCGTATCATCCGTTTCAGATGGGGATTCAGAGCTACTCGTTGCGGGGTTTCGGCTTTGAGGAGGCGCTGAAGCGCACGCGCCAGCTGGGGCTGGAGTGGGTGGAGGCGTTCCCGATGCATTTCCCCTACTTCGCCCCGCGCGAGCAGTGGGCGAGTATGAAGGAGATGGTCGCGCGCACGCAGACTCAGGTGGTCGCCTACGGCGTTGTGGGGTTCGGCGCCGATGAGAAGGCGGCGCGTGGCGTCTTCGAGTTCGCAAAGGCGATGGGCATCAAAGTCATCACCGCCGACCCGGAGCCAGAAAGCTTCCGCTACCTCGCCCGGCTCTGTGAAGAGTTCCGCATCCCGATTGCCATTCACAATCACGGACCCAACACGCGCTACGACACCATTCGCTCGGTGGTAGAGGCGATGCGCGGTCAGCCCGACTGGATTGGCGCGTGCATCGACACGGGGCACTACCTGCGCTCTGGCGAAGACCCCGTAGAGGCGGTGCGCCGCTTCGGCAAGCGCGTGTACGGCGTTCACCTGAAGGATGTCAAAAACCGCACACAGTTCACGGTGCTGGGCAAGGGCGATCTGGATACCGTCGGATTCCTGCGGGCGCTCAAGCAGATTGACTTCAAATATTGCCTCGCGCTGGAGTATGAGGAAAACCCCAAAGACCCCATCCCCGATATTCAGGCGTGTCTGGACTACCTGAAAAGCGTGATGGGCAAGGTCTAAACGCGCCCGAAGCGGAAAAGGGTCGTGGCGTGGAAGGGGACGCCCGGGCGTAGCACAGGCGAGGGGAAGTGGAGCTGATTGGGCGCATCGGGCGGGTAGTGGGTTTCGATGCAGAAGCCGCTCCAGCGCGTGTAGGCGTGCCCGGAACGCCCACGAATGGAGCCGTCCAGAAAGTTGCCCGTGTAAAACTGGAAGCCGGGCAGGGTGGTCCACACTTCCAGGGTGCGCCCGGTTTCGGGTTCGGTGATTTTGCAGGCGCGGCGCAGGCGTCCCCAGCCCTTGCGGAGCAGAAAAGTGTGGTCATAGCCCCCTGCCCGCTGAATCTGCTCATCGGGCGCCTGAATGCCCGCGCCAATCGGTCGGGTGCGGCGGAAGTCAAACGGCGTGCCCGCCACCGAGCGCACCTCACCTGTGGGGATTAACTCGGAATCAACAGGCAGAAACGCATCAGCAGGCGTCTGGAACCGATGCCCCAGCACATCGCCCGCCCCGCGCAGGTTGAAGTAGGCGTGATTGGTGAGGTTCACAATCGTGGGGCGGTCGGTGAGCGCCCAGTAGTCTATTTGCAGGGTGGCGTCGCGCAGGGTATACACCACATTCACCACCAGATTGCCAGGGTAGCCCTCGTCGCCGTCGGGGCTGAAGAGGCTGAAGGCGATGGCGTTCGCGCCGCGCACTTCGGCGTGCCAGAGCCGCCACGCGAAGCCGTTCGGTCCCCCATGCAGATGGTGGCGCCCGTCGTTCGCAGGGAGGGTGTAAGTTGTGCCGTCGAGGGTGAAGCGGGCGTTCGCGATGCGGTTCGCATATCGCCCCACGATAGAGCCGAAGTAGGGGTTCGCCGTGAGGTAGCCTTCCAGCGTGTCGTGCCCCAGCGTGAGCTCGCCCCATGCGCCGTTTCGGTCGGGCGCCTGCACCGAGATGAGCGACGCGCCCAGCGTCATCAGGCGCACGCGCAGGCTTGGGCTGGCGAGGATAAACGCCTCCACCTTGCGCCCGTCGGGTAAGACGCCGAAAGTCTCTCTGGCGAGCATAGCTTCACTCCAGCGGTGCGCTCGCACGCACAATCTGCCCCTCGCGGCGCGTGAGGAAATGCACCTCCCGAACGCCGTTTTGCAGCAGATAGGCGCGCGCTTCCTGCAGCCCGAACCCCACCTGGCGCGTGTTGTGGCTATCGTCGCCGATGCAGAAGGGAATCCCCATCCGCGCGCCCATCGCCACAATCCACGAGTCGGGGTAGGGCGTGGGCAAGCCTTTGCGCCAGCCTGCCGTGTTGATTTCCACGAGGCTCCCCACCTCACGAATCACCTCCAGCGTGCGCTCCACCTCGCGCTGAACGGCAGGCGTGGCGACCTGCTCCACAAAGCCCAGCCGATGCGCCGCGAGCCGAATCAGGTCTAAATGCGCCACCACTTCGGGGCGAATCTTCTGCACCATCTCCGCCACTTTGCGATAATAGGCGATTGCCGCCGCCTCCATGCCCCCATAGCCTTCCACCAGCTGCCGAAACACACCCAGCGACTCGCTGCTCATGTCCACCTCTTCAAGGTGGTGAACCGAGCCGACGCAGTAGTCAAAGCCGTAGGTCTGGCGATAGCGGGCAACCCACTCGGCATACGAATCGGGCGGCACCACTTCGGTTTCGAAGCCACACAACACGGTAAGTCTGTCGGCGTACTCTTCCGCGAGGGGGCGGATGGTGCGGGCGTATTCGTCAAAAAGTTGCTGGAGGGTTTCTACAGTCCACCCCTTCTCCACTTCGCCGTTGTAGAGGTACTGGGGCTTGTGGCGCGGCATGTGTTCTGAAACGCCGAACACAACATAGCCCGCCTGCACGGCGGCGTCCAGCATCTCGCGCAGGCGGCTCTCGGCGTGTTCACAGAAATCGGCGCTGTGTCCTCCGTGAAGCGAAATCTTCCACGATGCGGTGTGAGGCTCCATAGCGAGAACATCGAATACGCCGCAGGGGGTGGGGGTTCCTGCCAGAGCGATTGCCATCAGGTATACTCCCCTGCGGAGGCACGAGTTGGATGCTAATTCGAAAACCGAACCGATTAATCAACGAGCGCAGTCCCTATCTGCTCCAGCATGCGTATAACCCTGTGGAGTGGTATCCGTGGGGGGCGGAGGCGTTTCTGACCGCGCGGATGGAAGACAAGCCGATTTTCCTCTCGATTGGCTATTCCACCTGCCACTGGTGCCATGTGATGGCGCACGAGTCGTTTGAACACCCTCAGATTGCGGAGATTCTGAACCGCTATTATGTGCCCGTGAAGGTGGATCGCGAGGAGCGCCCCGATGTGGACGAGATTTACATCACGGCGGTGCAGCTGATGACGGGGCGCGCGGGCTGGCCGCTTTCGGTGTTCCTCACGCCCGATGGCACGCCCTTCTATGGGGGCACCTACTACCCTCCGCAGGCGTTCGCTGATCTGCTTCAGCGGATTGCGATAGTGTGGCAGCAAAGCCGTGAACAGGTGCTGACAGGCGCCCAGCAGATTAAAGAGGCTCTGGAGCAGGTGGTGACTCTGCGCCATAAGGAGCTGCGCGGCGAGCGCTCGCCCGAAATCTTTCGCGCGTACAAGGCGCAGCTGATCAGCCTGTTTGACCCCCAGTATGGCGGCTTTGGGGGCGCGCCCAAGTTCCCGCCCAGCACTGCCCTGCCGCTGATGCTCTCGCTGGCGGCGCTCTGGGACGACGAAGAGCTGGGGCTGATGGCGCTCACCACGCTTAATTTTATGGCGCAGGGCGGCGTGTTTGACCACCTCGCAGGAGGCTTCCACCGCTACGCGACCGACACCCGCTGGTTCCTGCCCCACTTTGAGAAGATGCTTTACGATAACGCCCAGCTGGCGCAAGCTTATGCGCAGGCGTATCGGCTCACGGGCGATTCCACCTACGCCGGGGTAGCGCGCCGCACTTTTGACTGGATGCTCACCGAGATGCGCCTGCCCGAAGGCGGCTTCGCCAGCGCGCTGGACGCCGACACCCCCGAAGGCGAGGGCTACTACTACACCTGGACCGAGCGCGAAATCTATCAGATACTGGGCGAGGAGGACGCGCCGCTCTTCTGCGCCGTCTATGGGGTTCAGCCCGAAGGCAACTATCGCGAAGAAGCCACCCAGCGCCTCACGGGCAGGAATGTACTGGCGATGACGGGCAACTGGCAGGAGATTGCCCAGAAGCTGGGCATGGACGCCGACACACTCCAGCAGCGCATCGCGCCAATGCGTGCGAAACTGCTGGAGGCGCGCCGCCAGCGTCAGGCGCCCGCCCGCGACGATAAGGTGCTGACCGACTGGAACGCTTTAGCGATTAGCGCGTTCGCCTTCGCCAGCGAGCCGCTGAACGCGCCCGAATATCTGGAAGTCGCCGAGGAGACCGCCGAGTTCCTCTGGAGCCAGCTCTATCAGGGCGACGGCGGGCTGATGCACTGCTACCGCGACGGGCGCGCCTATACCCCTGGCTACCTGAGCGATTACGCCCTGCTGGGACTGGCGCTGATGAACCTCTACGAAGCCACAGGCGACCTCAAATGGCAGGAGCGCGCTCAGACCCTCGCCGATGCGATGATTGACCGCTTCCACGACGCTGAGCTGGGCGGCTTTTACGACACCCACGCCCAGCACGACTGGCTGATCGTGCCTGTCAAGTCGTTTCAGGATCGGGCGACGCCTTCGGGGAATGGCGCCGCGTGCCAGTTTCTGGCGCTTCTGGGCAACACCGTCTCCCTGCTGGGGGCGAATCCCGACCGAGACTATTCCACCCTCGCTGGCGAGACGCTGAACGCCTTCTGGAAACTGCTGGAACAGAACCCCTATGTGGGCAGCAGCCTGCTGATGGGCTACCTCATGCTGGAAGGCTTCACGATGCCCAAACCCGACCTCCGCATGCCCGTCCCTGTGGAACCCGAAGAGGCGGAGCAGGAGGGTCCTGTGCGCGTCTATCTGGTGCCGCAGCCTGAAGGGCTGGTGGTGGTGTTTGAGATAGAAGAGGGCTGGCACATCAACTCGCCTGAGCCTGCGCCGAATCGGGTGCCGACACAGGTGGAGGTCTCCAGCGATTTGCCGCTGGCGTTTGGGGCGCCCATCTGGCTTCAGCCGCAGGTGGTCTCGCTGGGCGGCGAGGAGGTCGCCATCTACACCGAGCGCGCCGCCGCGTTAATCCCCGTGAGCGTCACCAACGAAGAGGAGCTGGGCGAGGGCTACCTTCGAGTGCGGGTTGTCTATCAACCCTGTACCGAGCGGGAGTGTGGTCTGCCCGTTACGCGCGAGTTCCTGCTTCCCGTAAACCTGCAGGAGGAGGCGTAGGGGGCTACGCAAAGGGCGCGTCGGCACAGAGCGGGCGCGCCCCCGCCTCTATCAGGGCTTGATGGGCAGGAGAGCGCTCCAGATTGCCTGCGTAGACAGCGAGAGGACGCCCCTTCTGGAGCAGCTCCATCCCCAGCGTTTGCATAAAGCCGCCTGCCCGCGCCTCCACGATTACGGGGCAGTCGGCGAGGTAGGCAATCAGGCGGTCGCGATACCTGCCGTTGGCGTTCACCCAGCCATCGTGTGGGCGGAACGGGCTGAGCGCCAGCGCCCGCTGGGGGTCAAACTCCGCCTGCCAGATTCGCGCCAGCGCCACAGGCTCCCGACGCAAGTCCTCTCCGAACGCCTGCAACAAGCCCCGATCCAGCACCAGAATCAGTGGCGCTCCTTCCCGCGCCGCGCACAGCGCCAGCCGCTGATAGGCGGGCTGATTCACGCTCGCAATCGGCACCCAGCCCTGCTCCAGAAACCCCTGCGCAAGCGACTCCAGCACCGCCAATCCCTGCTTTGACACCGTGTGGGACGCCAGCAACGCAAAAGTGGGCTGGTTCAACAGTTCCCAGTTGCCGTAAGCGAACAGGATTGCGGGCGGGTCGTCCATCGCTTCCAGCGCATTCGGGTAGATGGCGTGCTGAAAGCTAATCCAGCGTACGCCACAGCGCGTGAGGTGCGCCTCCAGCTGCTCGGTCTGCTCCAGCCAGCGGGGCAGCTCCGCTTTGAGCGCATGAATGGCTCGCGACGGCAGGCGATACTCCTCCGCGAGGAGCTCTACGGGAATTTCCAGCACCTCGCGCGGGCTGAGCCGATGCACCTGCTGACGCTCCAGCACATGGCGCATCGTCTTACGCCCCACATCAGGCAACAGGCTCAACAGCAGTAGCCACTGATGTTCGGACATAAGGTGTTGCCTCTACTCCTCCTGAATAAGCCTGTGATAAATCCCCATCCAGTAGGGGAGCAGGAACGCCGTGCCATCGTCTTCTTCTCTGCCCAGCGGGTCTCCCCCGTCCAGCCGGTAGGGGTTGCCGTTCCAGCGCATGACAGGGCGTTCACTGTAGGGCAACACCTCTACCGACTGCCACTCCCCGAAGCGTCCCTTGCGGGTGTCCAGCGTGATGTCCAGCCGATGGCTGTTGCGGCACTCCCAGTTGCGCAGGTCAAGGGGCCACTCCTGCAGGGTTCGCACCGCGTTTTCCACATCGCACGGCTTGCCCGTAATCGCGCCATAAATAAAGTTGAACAGCGGACTGCGTTCGGGGCGCTCAATCTGCCAGCTGCGCTCTAAACTCATCAGCCACATGCGCCGATAGGTCGGGTCCTGCTCGTACAGCAGGAACGGGTAATAGCACAGAAACGCCAGCTCATCATCGGAGTGATTGATTTCAAACGGCGCGAGCATCTTCTGGATAATTGCGTTAATCAGGTAGTGGTGCTTCTGAATCAGCGACTCGTAGGCTTGCTGATACTTCGCGTCGCCTGTGATGTGGTAGGCAACTTTGAGATGCGAGAGGATGGAGAGCGCGTTCAGCCCGCGCTCCTCTTCCCATATGGGGTCGTCGTTAATCGCCTCAGGGTTGAAGATCGCCCAGCGCGTGGGTTTGCCGTCTTTGTCAATCAGGCGCCAGTTGTTTTGCATCAGGTGGTCGGTCACGCGGCGCACCACGCCCCGAATCGCCTCTTTTTCTGCCTCGTCTGCCACAAGGTCGTAGTAAATCGCCCAGATGAAGTAGTGCCCGTCCAGTTCATCGGAGCTGGTGTCGCCTTTCCAGATGTAGTTGGGGTCTACGGGCGATTCGTGCCACTCGCCGAGCGACTGGATGTAGCGGGTTTCGCTCTTGTGAATGATGCTCCGTGCTGGAAAACCGGGAATGCCCGTGAGCGCCTCCAGCTTGAGAAGCGCCTGCATCGACTGGCGGGCGCGCTGGCGGGCGCTGGGGTCTTTCGTCGCGGCGTACTGGAAGCACTGCGCGGCGCAGTAGAGCGCAGTCCACAACCCGTCGTTATCGCTCGCCTCGATTTTCCACTCGTCGGGCTTGCTGGGGTCTTCCCATACGCAGCTGAACACGAAGCCGTTGCGGTTGTGGCGCAGAGCGATCAGTTTTTCGTAGTGTTCTGCTTTCTGGCGCAGGGTCATCGGCACCGACTCGATGCAGGCGACACCGCCTTCAGTGGCGATCCATGCGCGGTTCTGGGAGTCCACGGCAATCGCGTGGATGCGGTTATCGGGCAGCCAGCGTTTGCCCCAGAAGTAACTCCAGCGTCCGTCGCGCAGTCGGCATGCGCCTTCGGGCGTGCCCGCCCACAGGTCGCCGTTCGGGGCGAACGCCAGACAGCGAATCATCCCGTAGGGGGGTATCAGCTCCGCGATCGGGTTGGCGGGCGCTTCGCCGTACACCTCGCGCGAGAGATACCAGCCCTCGCCGTCGTTGAGAATCAGCCCCGAACGCCCGCCAATCCACAGGTGCCCCACCGCATCACTTGTGGCGCAGAGCCAGTAGTCGTCATAAAACCGCCCACGGTTATCTTTAATGGGCACAATTCGCCACTCGCCGTCCTGCCATCGGTAGAATCGGCGCTCCAGTTCGCCCTCGGCATAGGCGTAGAGCCGTCCGCGCGTGTCTTCGTGCATCCAGCGGAATGTGCGGCGTTCGGGCGCGGCGAGCGTGCGCTTGATGCCCTCCTGCCAGTGGTGGAGCGCCGTTTCTGTCAGCACCCACACGCCGCCGCCCCGTGCAGGAGCAATCCCGATAACCCCCTCGCCCTGCCACAGCACGCCGCGCGTGGAGTGCCCCAGCATTTGCGGGTTCGCCCAGAAGACCGTGCCCTGTCCATCGGGAACCAGCCAGCGCACGGGGGTTTCGCCGACTCGCTCCCAGCGCTGGGGGTTGTTCAGCGGCGCGCGCGCCAAGCCCTTCGGCGTGCCCGCCCACACCCACTCGCCCGACACCGCAATTGCGTAGACCGTATTGTCAGGCAAGCCGTGTTCGGTTGTGTAGAAATGCGTGCGGTCCTGAAGAAACGGTGCGACTTTGTAGGTCGCTGGTGCGGATTGCATCAGTGCGCCCATCGCCACAACCTCAAGAAGCATAGGGTTCTGTTCGGCGTGGGCGCGAGGGTTCCTGCGAGGGTTAGCCCCCATCCCGCTCGCATACCAGCAGGATTACATCCCGATACGCGCCGCGTTTCCAGTAACGGCGCGGGATACGCCCCACCTCGCGATACCCTGCCTTCAACAGCATTTTCAGCGATGCGTGATTTTCGACCAGCACCTCAGAAAGCAACATGCGCAACCCCAGCACCTCGAATGCATAGCGTGTGCGCACCCGAACGGCGTCCGTACCGTAACCTTTCCCCCAGTAGTCTTTGCGTCCAATCAGGGTGCCTGTGATACCTGTGCCATGTCGCCAGCTAATCTGGTGAATGCCGGTGAACCCGATGTGTTCGTCCTCCAGAGTCTCGATGGCGAAAGCGACATCTCTGTCGGGGTGGCGCATCATGCGGTCAAACCATTCCTCTTCCGCCAATCGGGTCAGAGGGAAGTCGCCTCCCAGAGTCCACTGGGTTACTTCGGGGTCGTTGAGCCAGCGCAGGGCATTTTCCAGATGGCGCTCCTTTTCCAGCGGAACCAGCTTTACCTTCTCTCCAGTCCATCCGGGTAGCATAGAGCCTCCTTCTGAAATCAGAGTCGCCCGCGCGTTTGCACGGGCGACTCCGCAGAGCGCACGCTTAGCCCACCGAGCCTTCCATCTCCAGCTCAATCAGGCGGTTCAGCTCAACGGCGTACTCCATCGGCAACTGCTTGGCGAGCGGCTCGATGAAGCCCGACACAATCAGCGTGAGCGCCTCGTCCTTCTTCAGCCCGCGCGATTGCAGGTAGAAGAGCTGCTCCTCGCTGACCTTGCTCACGCGCGCCTCGTGCCCAATCGTGACCTCTTTTTCGTTAATCTCGATGTAGGGGTAGGTGTCGGTCTTGGCTTCCTCATCGAGCAGGAGGGCGTCGCACTCCACATTGCACTTGCTGTGGTGGGCGCCTTCCAGCACCTGCACCAGCCCGCGGTAAGAGGCGCGCCCCGTGCCTTTGGAGATGGACTTGGAGGTGATGCGGCTGCTGGTGAACGGCGCGGCGTGGATTACCTTGCCGCCCGTGTCCTGATGCTGCCCATCGCCTGCGAACGCGACGGAGAGGATTTCCCCGCGCGCCCCCGGCTCCATCAGGTAGACGGAGGGGTACTTCATCGTGACGCGGCTGTTATGCACCAGCACGCCGTTCACCACAAACGAGTGCGCCTCTGCCACCTCAAGGTCATAGGTGGGCGCGACGACAGAGGGGGTAATCGCCTCAATTCGTGCGACACCCATCTCAGAAGTCAGCAGGTTTGCCGCGCGGAAGCCACGCAGATAACGATGGCGACACGCTTTTTGAGGCGTGTTCAGCCGCTCACGCAGCGTGGGCGTCAGGTGCGGGAGCAACGGCTCCACATTCGTCAAGTCCAGACGGTACGCCGTGTATCGCTTCACGCGCCCCGCGCAGTTGATGTCTGCCTCAACGGTGCTGGTGTAGATAGCGCTTGCGTGGAGACCGCACTGCAAGGCGAGCTGCTGCACATCCTGTAGCAGGGCGCGGTTCGCCGACTTGAGAGAGAGCTGATTGCGCCGAGCGTAACCGTCGCCGTCGATGTAGCCTGCAAGGAACGCCGCCTGCATGCGAGTCGGTAGCGTGAACACCCATGCGGGGATGCGCTTTTCCTTCGCGCCCGACACGAAGCCGTTCGCCTCGAGCCACAGCGCGAACTCCAGCGAATTGACGCGCAGGTAGCGCTCGTCCTTGCGGAGATCAATTGCGTGGTTGCCGAAGTAGCGGGTCAGGAGCGAAATCAGGCGCGGGTAGGCGCGGTCGGCTGTCGGCACGCTGAACCCCACACGCCCGTAGCGATGACCGTTGCGCCCGTCTTGAATCGTGTAATCGCCTTCCGCAATCCACAGCCCCAGCAGCCAGCAGATGTCTTCATCCGCGTATTCGGGCAGCTGGACTGCCTGACGCGAGTGCGAGGCAATCGGGTACTCCGCGCCGTACTGATTGCGCCCCGTGAACTGTTCGGGTAGCTCAGGACGCGCGAAGCGATACGGCTGTCCCTCGTCGCGCAGGGCGGTCGGGAAGACAATCAGGTCGCCCGTTGTGAGCGCCTCGACGGGCTTCCAGCGCAGGCTGTAGCGTCCCAGTTTCTTCGGGCGCGTCGGGTCATACTGTACGGTCAGCAGCGGATGGTTCGCGGTCAGGCGAAGCGTGCGTCCATTGGAGAGCGCAATCTCGTACACTTGCTGCATGCCGCTCGCCTTGCGTGCCACCACAGGGCGCAACACCCAGAGCCGACGCGACTCATCGAAGCTCCACACGCGCGTGCCTGGCTCTACCTGCTCAATCGGCACAGGACCGCGCTCTGTGTAGACCAGCTCCCCCGCGCACACGCAGCCGAGATTGCCATCCACCCACTCCATCACAGCATCGCGATAGGCGACGGCGCGCTTGGTCACGAGGTTATACACATCCTTGGACCAGTTCTGGATGGTCGTGTAGCGCACGCGCGCGCCGGGCTTGACAATAATCTCCACCACCGCGCTGTGCAGGGCGGATTCGGCGTAAACCGGAGCTGTGCAACCTTCGACGTAATGCACAAACGAGCCTTCCTCGGCGATAATCAGCGTGCGCTCGAACTGACCTGCGTTCTTGGCGTTGATTCGGAAGTACGCCTGAAGCGGAATCTCCACACGCACGCCCGCCGGCACATACACGAATGAACCGCCCGACCACACCGCCGAGTTCAGCGCCGCGAACTTGTTATCGTCGGGTGGAATGACCGTGCCGAAATACTCCTGCACAAGATCAGGATACTCGCGCACGGCGGTGTCGGTGTCCACGAAAATCACGCCCTGCTTCTCGAGGTCTTCGCGCAGGCGATGGTAGATGACCTCGCTATCATACTGAGCTCCAACCCCCGCAAGGAACTTACGCTCCCACTCAGGAATGCCCAGCCGATCAAAGGTGCGCTTAATCTCTTCGGGCACCTCGTCCCAGCTGCGCCCCTGACGCTCCGTCGGCTTGATGTAGTAGACAATTTCGTCAAAGTTCAAGCCCGACAGGTCGGGTCCCCAGCTCGGCATGGGCTTGGTGAGGAAAATCTCATAGGCGCGCAGGCGGAAATCACGCATCCACTTCGGCTCGTTCTTCTGATACGAGATTTCCTCCACCACGCGGCGGCTGAGACCCTTGCCCGTCTCAAACACAGGCTTGATATTGTCGTAGAAACCGTACTTGCTGATATAGTCTTCATCCAGACGCAGAATGTCTTGCTGTGCCATGTTGGCTCACCTCCAGAGTTTATGCGCCCGCTGTTGCCAGCTCGTTGCGCACCCAGTCGTAGCCCTTCTCTTCGAGTTCGAGCGCCAGGCGGGCGTCGCCAGAGCGCACGATACGCCCATCCACCATCACATGCACATAATCGGGCGTGATGTAGTTCAGAATGCGCTGATAGTGGGTAATCACCAGAAAAGCGCGTTCGGGCGAGCGCATCGCGTTCACACCGTTCGCCACAACCTTCAGCGCGTCAATGTCCAGACCCGAATCGGTCTCATCCAGCACTGCCAGCGTCGGCTCCAAAAGCGACATCTGCACAATCTCGAAGCGCTTCTTCTCGCCGCCCGAAAAGCCCTCGTTCACAGGGCGCGCGGCAAACGAAGCGTCCATCTCCAGACGCTTTAGATGCTGAAGCAGAATCTTATAGAACTCCGTGTATTTGACTTCCTTATTGAATCGGCGCTGATACGCCAGCCGCAGGAAGTTGGCAATCGTGACGCCAGGCACTTCCATCGGGTACTGGAACGCCAGAAACAGTCCCGCACGCGCACGCTCATCGGGCTCCATCTCCAGCAGGTTTTCGCCATTAAACAACACTTCGCCTTCGGTAACCTCGTAGCCCGGATGCCCCGCCAGCACTTTCGCCAGCGTGGACTTCCCGGAGCCGTTCGGTCCCATCAGGGCATGCACCTCACCCGCGTGGACGGTCAGCTCAAACCCACGCAGGATGAACTCTTCCTCATCGGGCAGTTTCACCCACAGATTTCGCACTTCCAGCAATGGCTTCTTCTCGTTCACGGTAGACCTCCTTGATGTTTAGCGTGGCTAAATTTTACCTGAGCCGCGTCGCGAAAGTCAAGGGGTGTGGAGAGGGTTCGAAAAATCGCTGCCCAGCAAGATGAGCGAACCTGCTCCTGGAAGAGCTTTTCGGAGTGCGGAAGCGCGCGCTTCCGCACTCCACAGAGGCAACGCTCAGCACCCTGCCCCGAAGTTGAACAGCACCGTCAGCAAGTCGGCGTCGTCCACCACGCCGTCGGCGTTCACATCCTCTGGCAAGCCCGAACCGGTCTGTCCAAAGGCAAATAGCACTGCCAGCAGGTCGGCGTCGTCCACGCAGCCGTCGCCGTTCACATCGCCTTCAGGTCCAGCGGGGCACGGCTCTACTGACACATACTGCTGACCGGGCACATAGTCCTCGTTGCTGAAGTCGAAGGGGAACATATCAAACGGCGGGTTCGGGCAACGCGACCATGCGGCATTCGGGAACTGCCGACTGGGGTCTCCCACATTCAGCGCGGGCAGGGTCTGATTGGACATATAAGTGGCTACCTGCCCATCGCCGCAGGCTTGATCCCATGCGCCCCCTGTCAGCACCGCCAGAATCTTGATCGTGCCCGTGGGGTTGCCCAGCGCGCTGAGCGGAATGGCTACCTCCAGCCCGGTGGTGGCGGTCGCGGGATCGCCAATGTTGCCGGGGTCGCTCGTCACACCCAGCACATTCGAGTTGTCAAACGCGGCGAGCAGGTTGATGCTGTTATCGCCGCCCTGCGGCGTGTTCGCACCCGTACCCACAGCCACCGCGCCAATATAAGTGGACTGATTGTTCACGAGGTCGTGGAAGTCAATATAGATGTTGTCGTTGCCCTGACCATCATCGTAGCGGTTGATACCAATTGCCCAGTCGGGTCTATGCTCGAAGATCACACCGCTCATGCCCTGCACCGAGCAGTTGATACACCCGGTGGTCAGGCTGAAGGTGTTGCTGGTGTTGCGCCCCGTGTCAATATAAAGATGAATCGCGTTCCCGTTGCCCTCCAGGTTGCCCGTGATGCCGATATACAGCACGCCGTTCACACAGCGGATGAAGAGCTGGTTCAGCTCCGAGCCATAGTTCACGCCTTCCACATGGTCGCCGAAGCCCGTGTAGTTGGTCTGCGAGGCGAGGGGTGTGCCAAACTCCTGCGGGATATTGCGTCCATCGATGGTCTGCGCCAGTGCCGTCGCAGCCATCAGCACCCAAACAGCTGCCATCATCGTTGAGCGTCTCATCGTTGATTACCTCCTTTCCCCCAAGGGGGCGTTTATATTATAGCACATTCCGAGAAATCGTATTCTCAGGAAAATGGCTGCCGAGACTGGCAGGAATTACAGGTTCTGCAGGGAATGGGGAAAGCATGCTACAGTGGCGAGCGCGCTGGATCTGGTCGCAGGGCGAGCCTGCGCCGCGCAACTTCTACTGGTGTGTGCGTAAGGAGTTTGAACTCCCGCGAGGCTTTCGCAAGGTACAGATTGCCATCAGCGCCGACACGCGCTATCTGCTATGGTTCAACGGGCGGTTTATTGGGCACGGTCCCGTGCGTGCGTTTCACGGGCACTGGTATTATGACCTGCACGATGTTACCGAGCATGCCCATGCGGGCTTGAACGCGATAGCGGTGCTGGTGCATCACTATGGGGTGGGCACTTTTCAGTATGATTTCGTGCGTGGGAGGGGACGTGGGGGGCTGATTGCGCAGGTGGATTGCGACGGCAAAACGGTGGCGGCGAGCGATTCCTCGTGGCTGAATGTGCCCCATCCTGCATTTGAGCGCAGGACCGTGCGGATGTCGTGCCAGCTGGGGTTTGATGAGCATTACGATGCCCGGCGCTCGCTGGGCGACTGGACGATGCCCCGCTTTGACGACTACGAGTGGAACGAGGCGGTGGAAATCGGCGAGGCAGGATGCCCCCCGTGGGGAGAGCTGCAGCCGCGCCCCATCCCATTCCTGACGCTGGAGCCCGTTTATCCCCAGCGGATTCTCCGCGCGCGCGTGGTGCGACCGCCCCAGAGCGCGTGGGCGTTTGACCTCAAGCCCCTGCTGGCAGAAGGCGACCTGACGGCGAACCCGCGCACACTGGTGGGCATGATTGCGACCGTCCTCCGCGCCGAGACGCCTGCGACCGTGCGCCTCTGGAGCGTGCATCACGGCTTGCGTCCCAACGATGTGCGCCTGAATGGGCAACCGATTCCTGTAGAAGGGGGGCGCGCTACTTTCACCCTCACGCCAGGCGAACACCTGCTCACCCTCAATGTGTCGCGCTGGTATCACGACTGGTATTACTATCCCGTGCTGGACTGGGACGACGGCGCGAAGCTCCAGCTCGTCAACCCCCTGATGGAGCGAGCGGACTACCCGTGGGTAGTGCTGGGTCCCTTTGAGAGCGAGCAGGACCCGGAGTTTCAGTCGCTCTGGAGCGCCACAACCCCTGATGCCCTGCACCGGCACAGGGCAGTTCAGGCGGTAGACCCCTTCTACAGCGCTCAGGCGAATGTGTTTGGCTTGACCACGCTCGCCACACCCTTGCCTGAGACGCCCCGTATAGAAGACTCTTTTGCGGGCATTCGGGGCGTGGACGATGCGACGGTCATCCATCCCCCCGAAACAGGGGATGTGGAGCTGTGGCTTGACTTCGGGCGCGAAGTGGTTGGCTTTGTGGAGCTGGAGCTGGAAGCGCCCGAGGGCACGGTGTTCGACTTCAACGGCTTTGAATATTTAGACCCCACGAATCCTGACCGCGTGCAGTGGACGAACGGGCTGAACAACACTTTTCGGTATGTGGCGCGGCGGGGCTGGCAGTGGTTCCGCTCCACCGTGCGGCGCGGGTTCCGCTATGCCACGCTCACCATTCGCTTTCCTGAAGGCGCGAGAGACCCCGTGCTGTTGCGTGCCGTCCACTGCGTGATGAATGTGTACCCCTACGAGTCGCGAGGCGCGTTTGAATGCTCCGATCCGCTGCTGAACCGAATCTACGAGATTTCGCGCGAGACGGTGCGGCTCTGCTCCGAAGACACTTTTGTGGACTGCCCGACCTACGAGCAGACCTTCTGGGTGGGCGATTCGCGCAATGAGGCGCTCTTTGCCTATGCAGGGTTTGGCGAGTACGCGCTGGCGCGCCGATGCCTGCTGCTGGCAGCGCAGTCGCTGGAGCGGTCGCCCCTTGTGGAGAGCCAGGTGCCCAGCGCGTGGGAAAACATTCTCACGGCATGGGCGCTGTTGTGGGCTATCGCCTGCCATGAGCATTATCTGTTCACGGGCGACCGCGCCTTCGTGGAGGCGATTTTCCCCGCCATCCGCCAGCAAAACGAGAACCTGCACACGCGCTACATCAACAGCGCCGGCTTGCTGGAGATTCGCGCGTGGAACATGCTGGACTGGGCAGATATGGACACCCCCAGCGAGGGCGTGGTGAGTCATCAGAACATGTGGCTGGTGAAGGTCTGGGAGGATACGGCGAAGCTGGCGGAGGTGGTGGGCGAAACCCTGCTGGCGCAAGCGTGGCGTCAGTGGGCGCAGGAGCTGCGTCAGGCGATTAATCGGCACCTCTGGGTGGAGTCGCAGCGTGCTTATACCGACTGCCTGCGCCCCGATGGGCAACCCAGCCCCGTGTTCAGCCAGCAGACCCAGATTGTCGCCTACCTGTGCGACATCCCCACCCCAGAGCGCAAGCCAATTATTGAGGGCTACCTCCATCAGGCTCCCGACCACTTTGTGAAGATAGGTAGCCCCTTTATGATGGCGTTCCTGCTGGAGTCGCTGATTCGGGCGGGGCATCGGCGCGAGGCGGTGGCGCGGATGCGCGACGCCTGGGGGATGATGGTGGAGATGGGCGCCGTTACATGCTGGGAGGTATTCCCCCGCACGCGCCCCCGAACGCCCCTGCAGGCGCATGAAGTCGGCTGGTTCACCCGAAGCCACTGCCATGCGTGGAGCGCCGCGCCCGTGTATGCCCTCCCCGCATGCCTGCTGGGCATCGAGCCGCTGGAACCGGGCTTCTCGCGATTCCGACTGGCGCCCGACCTCTGCGGACTGGAATGGGCATATGGGGCGTTCCCCACCCCGCATGGAATAATCACTTATGCGATGGAGCAGCGTGATGCGCGACTCTATCTCAAACTCACTATCCCTGAGGGCACGCGCGCCATTATCGGCGACACCGAGTATGCCGCAGGGGCACACGAACTTTTGCTATAAGGAACCTTCGCGATGTTTTGGCGTCCAAAACAACAGAGAGGTGAAAGGTCTGTGATGGCTATGCGCCTTGTTGCGGTGCAGATGCGTATCGAGACGCACGACTATCGCTCGGTCGAGGCGTTTCGTGAGCGCGTGTTTGGGGTGATGCGTGCTATCCGCCAGCGCGTGCCGAAAGACCCCGTGCTGGTGGTGTTCCCCGAAGATGTAGGGTTAGGGCTGGTGTTCACGCAGGACTACGAGCGCGTGCGCACCAGCAAAACGATGGTGGAGGCAGGCTTCCGCCTGATGGAGAAGTACCGTCCCCAGCCCCCCGATTCGGAGGAGACGGTCTCGTTCCCGATGATGGTGCGCCGTCTGCTCATTACACTCAGTCCCTTTGTGGAGCGGGTGTATCATCAAGTGTTTTCGGAGGCGGCGAAGCAGTTCCAGGCGTGGGTGGTGGGGGGTAGCGCGCCGATTGCACAGGGGGAATGTGTGTATAATGTGTGCTATACCTACAACCCTGCCGGGGAGCGCGTGTTAATTCAGCGTAAAATCAACCTGGTGCCGCTGGAGCAGGAGCTGGGTTTGAATTTATGCTCTGCACCGCGTGAACTGCCTGTAGTCGAGACGCCTGCAGGCAAGCTGGGCGTGCTAATCTGTCTGGACGGCTTTCAGCACGACCTGCTGGCACAGTTAGTGCGTCAGGGTGCAAGACTGGTGGCGATGCCCTCGTTCAACCCGCTCCCCTGGACGCCAGAGCAGGCGCAGGGCTGGGAAGCAGGGCTATGGGAAGGGGTGCAGAAACATCGGGGGGTGATTGGCATCAACCCGATGGGCGTGGGGCAGTTGTTCGATGTGATGGCGGAGGGGCGCTCCTCCATCGTGGCGCACAAGAGCGAAACGCCCGATAAAAGCGGCTATCTCTGTCGCGCCCAGACCAAGGATCAAGAGGAGATTCTGGTCTGGTGAAATGGGGCAACCCCTTGACAGGCGGGCGTTCGGTTGGGTATACTATAGGTGTTCGTGCGGGCGTGGTGGAATTGGTAGACACGCTAGATTCAGGTTCTAGTGGGCGAAAGCCCGTGGGGGTTCGAGTCCCTCCGCCCGCACCAGGAAGGCGGCGTAGCTCAGTTGGTGAGAGCGACCGGCTCATACCCGGTAGGTCGGCGGTTCGAGTCCGCCCGCCGCTACCAGCTCTTCTCTGAACGCGCTCGCTGCTGTTCGCTCCCTTCTTAGCGCGCCCTCCCGGCGGGTCAAAAATTGCCCTTTACACCCTGCCCATCGGCAGGAGATGGGCAGGCGGGCGCGAATTGGGAGGGTACAGGAGGAGGATAGCAAACGATGACATGGCGCAAATGGCTCTTATGGCTGATAGCGGTTGCGATAATAATGACGCTGAGCGCCTGCACCAGCCGTTCTGGCGGCTCTGCTGGAGGCGCAGCAGGTGGTTCAGGAACGGTGAATCCCTCTGCGCGGCTGGCAAAACGCAACGCCGCGAAGGTGGAGCAGTCCGCGCCCGAACCCGACCAGGATCGAATCGTGATCGGCGTCTATGCCGACCTCACGGGCGATAACTCCACCTTCGGGGAGGAGACCCGCAATGGCGTCACGCTGGCAGTGGAAGAGGTCAATCGCGCGGGCGGCGTGCTGGGCAAGCAAGTGGTGGTTCGGTTCGAAGACACCCGCTCCGACCCCCAGCAGGCGCGCAATGTGGTCACCAAGCTCATCCAGCAGGAGCGCGTGTTAGCCGTTATTGGCGAGGTCGCCAGCACCATGAGCCTGGCAGGCGGACCCATCTGCCAGCAGTACGGCGTGCCGATGATCTCGCCCTCATCCACCAACCCCGCCGTAACCGATCAGGGCAACTACATCTTCCGCGTGTGCTTCACCGACCCGTTTCAGAGCTATGTGATGGCGAAGTTCCTTGCCGAGCATCTGAAGGTCAAGCGGGTCGCCATTCTGTATGACAACTCCAGCGACTACAGCAAGGGGCTGGCAGAGTTCTTCCAGGAGAGCTTCCGCAAGATGGGCGGCGAGATCACCGATGTGCTGAGCTACAAGCCGCAGGACACCGACTTCCGCTCGCAATTGACCACCATTCGGGCAAAGAACCCCGACGCCATCTATATTCCGGGCTATTACAAGTCGGTGGGGCTGATTGCGCGTCAGGCGCGGGAACTGGGCATTAAGGTGCCGCTGGCGGGGGGTGACGGCTGGAGTTCGCCGAAGCTGGTGGAAGGCGCAGGCGGTCCCGGCAAAGCCATCGAAGGCTGCTACTTCAGCGACCATTATGCACCCGATGACCCCGCACCACAGATTCAGGAGTTTGTGAAGAAGTATCGCCAGCGGTTCGGGCAGACACCGGGCGGGCTGGCGGCGCTGGCGTATGACGCCGCGCGGGTGCTGTTCGCCGCCATCGAAAAAGCGGGCAAACTCGATCGTGCCGCCATCCGCAACGCGATTGCCAATACCAGAAACTTCCCTGGCGTCACGGGCGTGATCACCATCAACGAGTTTGGCGATGCGGACAAGTCGGCGGTCGTGCTGCAGGTGAGAGGCAACCGATTCGTGTTCGTCACGCGCATCACGCCTGAAACCGCCACCACCGCTGCGAGCGCACGACAGGTAAAATAGAAGCTTGGCTATACGATGGAACTGTCGACGATTGCACAGCAGCTGGTGAACGGCATTCAGAGCGGTGCGATCTATGCGCTGATTGCCGTCGGCTACACGATGGTCTACGGCATTCTGCGCATGATCAATTTTGCGCACGGCGAGGTTTACATGGTGGGCGCGCTGGTCGCCTGGCTGGGCACCTCGCGCGACTGGTACGGCGTGGTGTCGCACTCCAGCACGGGCGGGCTGGTGCTGCTGATTGCGACGGCGATGCTGGTTTGCATGACGCTGGGCGTGCTGATCGAACGCCTGGCTTACCGCCCTCTGCGCCATGCGCCGCGCCTGATCGTGCTGATCACCGCGATAGGGATGTCGTTCCTGCTGCAGAACCTCGCACTGATTTTATTTGGCGCCGACCCCAAGACGGTGCCACTCACCTGGCGCACGGTACAGCTGGGGGGCATCAGCGTCAGTTTGGGGCAGCTGGTGCTGTTGATTGCTTCGCTCTCGTTTATGGCGGGTCTGCAGCTGCTGGTGAAGCGCACGCAGTTCGGGCGGGCGATGCGCGCGGTGTCGGAAGATTTTCAGGCGGCGGCGCTGATGGGCGTGCCGTACGATCGGGTGATTGTCGGCACCTTTGCAATTGGGGCGGCGCTGGCGGGCGCAGGCGGCGCGATGACCGCCATCTTCGTCGGCGCGCCCGTCACGCCCACCTTCGGCTTTATGCCAGGCGTGAAAGCGTTCGTGTCGGCGGTGCTGGGCGGCATTGGGAACATTCCGGGCGCGGTGCTGGGCGGGCTTCTGCTGGGCGTGATTGAGGCACTGGTGGGTGGTCATCCGACCCTCAGCCCGTTCCGTGATGCCATCGCCTTCTGCTTGCTGATCGCAGTGCTGCTGTTCCGACCTGCAGGACTATTGGGACGCGCGGTTCAGGAGAAGGTGTGAGATGGTGCGACAGATTTTCTGGTGTGGGGTTGCGATTGCCATCTGCTGGGCGCTGGATCGCTTGCTGCAGGCGGCGGTCTACGGGCAATGGTTTGGCTGGCTCACCGATTACACCTATCGCGCGTTTATTCTGGTGCCGTTGCTGTTCATCACGCTGGCGGTGAGCCTCAACTTGATTAATGGTATTACGGGTCAGTTCTCGCTGGGGCACGCGGGCTTTTTTGCGGTGGGCGCCTATCTTTCGGCGGGCTTCTCGGTTTATTTTGCATCGGGCTGGCTGGCGCAGGTGCCGCCCGCGTGGCAGGGTGTGGCGCAGTTCGGCTTGTTGCTGATGGCGGCGCTGATTGGTGCGGGCGCGGCGGCGTTGTTCGGCTTAATCGTGGGCATCCCGACATTGCGCCTGCGTGGGGACTATCTGGCGATTGCCACGCTCGGCTTCGGCGAGATTGTGCGCGTGCTGTTTGAGAACCTCGATCTGTTTGGCGCTCAGCGCGGCTTCACGGGCATCCCGACATGGGTGGGCTTCGGATTTTTCTGGTACGCGCTGCTGGCGATGGGCTGTATCGCCGTCTCGCGCAACCTGCTCAAAAGCACGCACGGGCTGGCATTTCTCTCAGTACGCGAGGATGAGACCGCTGCCGAAGTGATGGGTGTACCCACCACCTACTACAAAGTTGCCGCCTTTGTGATTGGTGCGATGTTTGCGGGCGCGGCGGGTGCGCTGCTGGCTCATCGCGAAGGCTCCATCTATCCCGTCGATTTCAAGCTGGACATCTCAATTGTTGTGGTGACGATGGTGGTGCTGGGTGGTCAGGGTAGCATCACAGGTTCGGTGCTGGCGGGCGCGGGGCTGAAGATGCTGGAGGAGCTGTTGCGCCTGCTGCCCGTGGTCACGCTGTTCGGGCGCGAGTTCCAGCCGAGCGATTTCCGCATGCTGGCGTTCGCGCTGGTGCTCATCCTCATGATGATTTTCCGTCCGCAGGGGCTGCTGGGTCATCGGGAGCTGAGCTGGGCGACCCTGCGCCGCTGGTTGTCGCGCTCGCCGAAGCGGGCAAGCGTGCCGCCCGCTGAAACCCCATCGCTCAGCAGCGAAGGGGAACAGATGAGACAGCCATGAAGACGCCGCTACTCCAGCTGCAACAGGTGACGATGCGTTTCGGAGGGCTGATCGCCGTGCGCAGCCTCTCGCTCGAAGTGGATGCGGGCGAGCTGGTGGGGCTAATCGGTCCCAACGGCGCGGGCAAGACCACCGTGTTCAATGTGATCACAGGAATCTATCGCCCGACGGAGGGCGACATCCGTTTTCAGGGTCGCTCGCTGGTGGGGCTGAAACCGCATCAGATCACGCGGCTGGGCATCGCCCGCACCTTCCAGAACATTCGGCTCTTTCGCGGGCTGACCGTGCTGGAGAATGTGCGTATCGGCGCGTTCGTGCGCCATCGCACGCGCCTGTGGCAGGCGGCATTACGCTTTAAAGCGGTGGAAAAAGAGGACGCCGAGCTGGAGGCACGCGCCCGCCACTGGCTGGAGGTGCTGGAGCTGAGCGCGGTCGCCGATGTGCGTGCCTCCGCCCTGCCCTACGGACTGCAGCGCCGCGTGGAAATCGCCCGCGCACTCGCCACCCACCCCCAGCTGATTCTGCTGGACGAACCCGCCGCGGGCATGAACCCGAACGAGAGCGAGGAGCTGATGCACCTTATCCGTCGCCTGCGCGACGAGTTCGGCGTCACCATCCTGTTGATCGAACACGATATGCGCGTGGTGATGGGCGTCTGCGAGCGCGTGCTGGTGCTGGACTACGGCGAACTGATTGCCGAGGGTCCGCCCGAAGCGATTCGCAACGACCCGCGCGTGATTGAAGCCTATCTGGGGGAACCGGTATGAGCGAGACGATTCTGGAGGTGCGCGACCTGCATGTGGCGTACGGGGCGATTCAGGCGTTGAAGGGCGTGTCGCTCACCGTTCAGCGCGGCGAGATCACCACGATTATCGGGGCGAACGGCGCGGGCAAAAGCACGCTGCTGCGGGCAATCTCCGCGCTGGTGCGCCCGACGCGGGGCGTAATCCGCTACGAAACCAGCGACATCACGCGCCTGCCGCCGCACCGCATCGTGCAGATGGGCATCATCCATGTGCCGGAGGGGCGGCGCATCTTCGCCGAGATGAGCGTGTACGAGAATCTGCTGCTGGGCGCGTACAGCCAGTGGGGTCGCGACCTGGATGAGCGACTGGAGCGCGTGTTCGCCATCTTCCCGCGCCTCAAGGAGCGGCTCAATCAGCGGGCGGGCACGCTTTCAGGCGGCGAGCAGCAGATGCTGGCGATTGGACGCGCCTTAATGGCGCGACCCCGCCTGCTGATGCTGGATGAACCCTCGCTGGGGCTGGCGCCCTTCCTCGTGCGCGAAATCTTTCAGATTATCCGCCAGATCAACCAGCAGGGCGTGCCGATCCTGCTGGTGGAGCAGAACGCGCACATGGCGCTGGAGATTGCCCATCGGGGCTATGTGCTGGAGACGGGGCGCATGGTGCTGACCGACACGGCGGCGAACCTGCTGCGCAACCCCGCCGTGCGCGAAGCCTACCTCGGCGGCTGACGCGCTCACCCAACCTTGCCAAACACCGCGCCATAGCCCTGAATCTGCTCCGGCAAAGGGCGTTCTGTGTTCAGGGCAATCACTTCATAGCCCTGCTGACGCAATTGCTCACGAATTGCCCGATCGCGCTGCTGCACTTCTGGGTCGGCGTGTACTGCCCCATCACAAAACACGCAGGTGCGCGGCGCGTAGAAAAAGTCCACCACACAATCAGGCGATTCAATCCGATATTGCGCCGCGTCGGGCAACCGCAGCTGGTGGTTTGCCAGAGTTTCCAGAAACGCACGCTCTAAGTCAGAGCGCGGGTCTACCTGCTGCTGGAGCCACGCCAGCTGTTCGTGCCAGTCGCGTTCCCCATAGCAGGCAGGAATCGCGTGCGGTAGGTGGTATAATGAAAGCGCCAGCGCGGTGCGTGGACACCCGCTGGCGTGGCGTATCGCGGTGGTGGCGCGACACGCAGGGAGAGTATACCTCAGAGCGCCTCTGAATCCTGCTGAAGTGCCCCCCAGCGATATGCCCTGAAAAATCGGGGAGCCTGACCCCTGAACAACAGGCAGGAGCGTCGGGGTGTTTCAGACCCACCGGGCAGGAATGGGCAATTTGGGGTATAATCGAACTCGGAGTCGGGTACAATTGAGCGTTGGTGAGAGCGACCGGCTCATACCCGGTAGGTCGGCGGTTCAAGTCCGCCCGCCGCTACCAGCATAAATATTATGCGTCGCACCCAGAAACTCGCGCTACCGCCTGTTCGGCTCACGCATCTGGCTCGTCTCACCACTCCGCTCGGCATCTGGCAACACACGCGCTACGCCGAGCCGTGGGTGGAACACGGCTTCTCCATAGACGACCAGGCACGCGGGCTGATCGTCGGCGTGTGGCTCTATCAGCTGCTCCCCAAGCAGCCTGACTGGCTCATTTGCGACGACCCCACCTTCCCTGAGCAGCTGATTGAGATTTGTTTGCGCTATATCGAGCAAGCCCAGTTGCCCAGCGGGCGCTTCCACAACTTTCGCGACGCCGAGGGGCGCTGGATTGATGAGGTGGGCAGCGACGACTCGTTCGGGCGCACGGTGTGGGCGCTCCAGACCCTGCGCAAAGCGCTCCCCCATACCGAATGGGCATCCCGCGCCCAGAAACTGCTGGAACTCGCCCTGCCCCACGCGCTCACCATCCAGCCCACGCGCTCTATTGCCTTCTTGCTGATGGAGGAAGAAGACCCGCACCGCCTGCACGCGCTGGGACGCATCCTTGCCGAACGCTATCAGCACACTCGCGAACCCGACTGGCGCTGGTTCGAGCCGTTTTTGACCTACGACAACCCCCGCATCCCGCAGGCGCTGTTGCTGGCAGGATTGCGCCTCCAAAACCCACAGTGGATTCGAATCGCCCGTGAAGCGTTCGAGTTCCTCGCCGAGACCACCTTCTCCGAGGTGGGCTACTTTAACCCCATCGGCAGCGACGGCTGGTACTTCCGCGGCAGGATTCGGGCGATGTTTGACCAGCAGCCCATTTGTGCGGGCGCCACCGTGGAGGCGTTTTTAGATGCGTGGCAGGGCTTTGAGCGCTACAAGCCGTTCCTGCGCTACGCCCAGCGCGCCCTGATGTGGTATCACGGCGATAATATCCACCAAATTGCGCTCTATGACCCCGAAACAGGCGTGGTCTACGACGGCTTGACCCCTGTGGGGGTGAACCTCAATCGCGGCGCGGAATCGGTCATCAGCTATCTGATGGCGCGCATCCGCTGGGAGGTCTACACCCGCTTCTGAAGCTCACGGAGCTTTTTCTGCAGGTTCGCTATCCGCGCCTTCTGCCACAGGAGATACCCTGAGATTCCAACCCACACGATACCGATCACCACTGCCAGAACGCTCTGCCAGTTCACGAATTTGCTCCTCCAGCGCAAACACCTGCAGTCGCAGGCGGTACATCCCAAACGCCATCAGCGCATACACCAGCACACCGAAGTAAAACGCCGTGCGATAATGAAAGTCCAGCGCCCCCTTCTGCGCCACCACATTGCTGGGGTGGAGCGACATCTCGGCAATCGCAGGGATGCGCGGGATGATGAAAATCAACAGGGGCACGGTCAGCGCCGCGAACACGGTGTAGCCCGCGCTCCGCAGCGCGCGCTGCGACTCATCTTCAATCGAAGCCCGCAAGGCAAAATAGGCGGCGTAAATCAGCAGCTGAATCACAATCGTGGTCTGACGGGGGTCCCAGTGCCACGCCTTGCCCCACTGCTGCTGGGCGAACACCATGCCCGTCACGGTGGTGAGAACGCCGAACAGCAAACCGACCTCGTTGCAGGCACAGGAGCGGGCATCGTCCATCGGGTCGCGCCGTCGCAGGTAGCGCCACCCGAAGAAGCCCCCCAGCAGAAAGCAGCCGACCGAAATAAACGCCGCAGGCACATGGAACACGATGATGCGGGCGGTTTCGGGTTCTTTGAACGCCTGCGCGGGAGGAACCCACAGGTACGCCAGCCCCACCAGAGCCAGCATGCCCAGCCAGGCAAGCCATAGCGCAACGCGCATAACAGCCGAATTGTACCCTATCGCAGCCACTCCAGAATGCGGGGGAAGGGGTTCTCCGCGCCGGTGAGGATTTTTTCCAGCGTCTGGGCGTCAAACAGCTGGCGGGTGAGCGTTTTCGCCTGGCGCTCCAGTGCATCGTGAATGAGCGATTGGAGTTCCCATTCCAGCTGCTCGCGCCGCCGCTGATGCCAGCCTCCTGACTCCTGCTGATAGCGGCGATGTTCCAACATGTGGGCAACCACTTCGTCGATTCCCTTCCCGTTGACCGCTTCGGTGAGCAGGATGGGCGGGTTCCAGCCTTTGGGGCGCCCACCCAGCTCCAGCGCGTTGCGCAGTTCCATCCGCATACGCCCTGCGCCCTCGCGGTCGGCTTTGTTAATCACATACACATCGGCAATCTCAATAATGCCCGCCTTCATCGCCTGAACCACATCGCCCGCTTCGGGCACCAGCACCAGCAGCACCGTGTCGGCGACATAGCGCACATCCACCTGCAGTTGCCCCGCGCCAACGGTTTCAATCAGAATCAGGTCATAGCCCGCCGCTTCCAGCACGCGCACCGCTGGCGGCACGCCCCGCGATAAGCCCCCCAGACTACCCCGACTGGCAAGAGAGCGAATATAGACCTCCCTGAACTCTTCGTCGAAGCGGATGCGATCACCCAGAATTGCGCCCCCGCTGAACGGGCTGGTCGGGTCTACCGCCAGCACCGCCACACGGAACCCCTGCTGGGTCAGGCGCGGAATCAATTGATAGGTGAGCGTGCTTTTGCCTGCGCCGGGAGCGCCTGTGATGCCCACTTTGTAGGCATGCCCGGTGTGAGGAAACAGCTGCGTTAGCAGCTCCAGGCGCATAGGACTGGAATCTTCCACCAGCGAAATCGCGCGGGCAATCGCGCGGGTCTCCCGACGACGCACGCCCTCCACAAGCGAGTCCAACGAAACACGCGGCATCAACACAGGATTATACCTTGCCCCAAAACTCGCACCGTTCCCAGCCCCGAAAGCGAAAAACTGGTGTATAATAAAGCGGAGGTCCTCCATGCGAAAGGGATGGTTTGTAATTGTTCTGGCAGGTCTGCTTGTGAGTTTGTTTGGGCAGGAACCCTCGCGAACACTCACGCCCAACTACGCGCCGGGGCAACTGATAGTGCAGTTTCGTCCTGAACTCACACCGGGCGAACGCGCGATGCTCCGTACGCTGGTGAATGCGCAACTCTTTGGCTATAACGACTGGCTCGATTTTGAATACTGGCAGGTCAGCCCCTATGCCGATGTGCCCGCGCTCTGCGAGCAGCTCAAGCGCACAGGTTGGGTATTACAGGCAGACCCCAACTACCAGCTGGAGCTGGCGTGGGAGCCGAACGACCCACGCTGGAGCCAGCAGGACGCCCTGCGTGTGATCCGCTGCCCGCTGGGATGGGACTACTGGCGCGGCGGCCCCAACTTCATCGCAGGCATTCTGGATACGGGCGTACTACACACCCACCCGGACCTGCAAGCGCGCCTGCTGAGCGGCTGGGACTTCGGTAATGACGACGACGACCCCAGCGACCCCTTTGGGCACGGCACTTTTGTTACGGGAATCGCCGGTGCTGTTACCAATAACGGCGTGGGGATTGCAGCCGTGTCGCCCGAGGGCAAAATTCTGCCCGTTAAAGTATTCACCGACGCGGGGCAGGGGTTCCTGACCGATATTCTGGATGCAATCGCCTACGCTGTAGACCAGGGCGTGCATGTGATCAATTTGAGCTTAGGGAGTAATAATCCCCTTCCCGAGATGAACACCGCACTCCAGGCGGCGTGGAACGCAGGGGTTGTGGTGGTCGCCGCAGCGGGGAACAACAATAACACGAGCCCTTTCTACCCTGCGTACTACCCAGTGTGTATTGCGGTGGCAGCGTCAAATCTGGACGATACGAAAAGCAGCGTTTCCACCTACGGCTCGTGGGTGGATGTAACAGCACCCAGTGGGGATGTAACCAGCACCAACAGAAGCGGGGGGTACTCGCGCAACACGAATGGCTACACCTCGTACGCCGCGCCGTTCGTCACCGCGCAGGCGTTGCTGCTGTACCCTCTGGTTGCCGATTCGCCCACGGATCGCTCCGTTGCACGGGCGCAGGCAGTGCGCGAGCTGATTGAAAGCACCGCTGTGCCTGTGCCGGGCAACTATGTAGCGTATGGGCGCATCGATGTGGGCGCCTCGGTTCTGAAAGCGCTGACCGTGCCCGTGCGGGGGCGCATCACGATTGCAGGCTATGTCGGCTCGTATGCTGGCAAAAGCGTGGAGGTGTTTGTCCGCCCGCTGAACGGCAGCACAACGCTGGCTTCTGCAACGGGCAACGCCGACAGCACGGGCAACTTCGATATCGGCGTCTTTCTGGAGCCGAACCAGCTGGGCTATCGCGATCTGGCAATTCGGGCGCAAGGCACGCTCACAAAGCGCGTGCCGAATGTGCGCATGCGCTACCCCGGCGTGAGCGGAGTGAATCTCACCCTGATTCCGGGCGACATCAACGGCGATAATGCAATCGACGATGCCGACTTGCTTGCCGTGCTGTTCGCCTTCGGGCAAACGAGTACGCGCCCCGAAGACATAAACGGCGACGGTGCGGTGGACGACGCCGACCTGCTAACTGTGCTGTTTAACTTCGGGCAGACAGGCGAATGAGGCGCCATCAACTGGGACGCTGGGGCGAGGAACGCGCGCGGGAATATCTTCAGGCGCAGGGCTACCGCATTCTGGAGCGCAACTGGCGCAAACGCGAGGGCGAGATTGATCTGATTGCCCAGAAAGAGGGGCTGCTGGTGTTTGTGGAGGTTAAAACGCGCCGCTCACGCCAGTTCGGCGAAGCGGAAGAAAGCATCGACGCCCGCAAGCAAGCGCAGCTCGCTGCCCTCGCCCAGCGCTATCTCGACGAACACCCGGCGCTCCCCTTCACCGCCTGCCGATTCGATGTGGTGGTGATAGACCTCACCCACTCGCCCCCTCAGGTGCGACACTACGAAAACGCTTTCTACCCGCCTTAGCCTTCCTCGTCCAGCCGCTCGTAGCGAATCAACAGCGTGTTGGGGTCTACAGGCAGGTTATACTCTTCAATCAGTTGCAGAATGCGGGCGTTCGTTTGCTCGATAATCTCTTCCACTTCGCGGTTGATTTGCTCGATGCGTTCCAGCAGGCGCAGGATGATATCCACGCCTGCCAGGTTAACGCCCAGCTCCTGCGTGAAGTGCTGAATGCGGCGCAGGCGTTCAATATCTGCCTCCGAGTAGAGGCGCTTGCTTCTGCCGACGCGGTGGGGTTTAATCAGCCCCAGCCGCTCGTAGAGGCGCAGGGTTTGCGGGTGGAGTCCTGACATGCGCGCGGCGACGCTAATCAGATAGACAGGTTCCGTGGAAGGGGTAGTTTTACGGTTTTTCACGCTTTCACCTCCTGTTGACGCAGCTGGCGCAGTTGCTCCAGCAGTTCGCGTTCGCGCGGGGTGAGCGAGCGCGGCACCACGATTCGGGCGCGGGCATACAAATCGCCCCGTTTGCCCTGCCCCAGCGGAATCCCCTTGCCAGCGAGGCGGAAGCGCGTGCCGCTCTGCGTGCCAGGGGGCACTTTCATCGTAACCGTGCCGTGGGGCGTGGGCACACTGACCTCGCCGCCCAGAATCGCGGTCAGGTAATCCACATCCACATCCACATAGAGATCGTTGCCTTTGCGTTCGAAACGGGCGTCGGGCTTGATTTTGATGCGCAAATAAAGATCGCCGCGCTGTCCGTTGCTCCCTGGCAGCCCCTCGCCCGCGAGTCGCAGGCGCTGCCCTTCGGCGACGCCCGGCGGGATTTTCACGGTGATCGTGCGCGTGCGCCGCACGACTCCACTCCCACCGCAGGTGGGGCAGAGCGCACTCACACGCCCTGTGCCCTCACACTCATCGCAGGGCATCTCCACGCCCAGCAGGCTGAACCGCTTGCGCCCGCGCCCGCCACAAGCAGGGCAGGTCTGCTGGTGGTCGCGCAGCTCGCCCAAGCCGCCGCACCGCGGGCAGACCTCTTCCAGATTGAGCTGCAGGGTGCGTGTGGCGCCATGAATCGCGTCCTGCAGGTCAATTTCTATGGTCTGTTCAATATCGCGGGGCGGGGCGTGGAAGCCAGTGGCGCGGAAGCCCCCGCCCCCGCGGAGCAGCTGCTCAATAAAATCGGCGAAGCTTTCGAACCCGAAGGGCATGCCGCCGAAACCACCTTCTGGCTGGAAGCCCTCGCCGTACTGCTCGCGCATGCGCTGATAGGCTTGCCATTGCTCACCATAGCGGTCGTAGGCGGCGCGCTTTTCGGGGTCCGAAAGCACCTGGTACGCCTCGTTGATTTCTTTGAACTTCTCTTCGGCTTCCTTATCCCCCGGGTTCACATCGGGGTGATACTGGCGTGCGAGCTTGCGATACGCCGCCTTAATCTCTTTTTCGGTGGCGTTGCGCGGAACCCCCAGGATGGCGTAGTAGTCCTTGTAGTCTCGCACGCCGTCTCACCTCCTCCTTAGCGCTCCTCGCGGTACTCCGCGTCGATCACATCGTCTCCGCCGGGCGGGGGTGTGTTCGTGCTGGTGGTGCTGCCCGCTTCGGAGGAGACGCGCTGATAGAGCTGCTCGGTGATGCGATAGGAGAGGCTCTCCAGTTCGCTCATGAGGCTGGCGACACGCTCGTGGTCCTGCGTCTGAATCGCCGAGCGCAGGTCGCGAATGAGAGTCTCGGCGCGTTCGCGGTCGCCTGCAGAGACCTTATCCTGATGCTCTTTGAGGAGCCGCTCCACATCGTAGGTGAGTTTGTCGGCGCGGTTGAGCATCTCAGCGCGTTCGCGGGCACGGCGGTCTTCCTCGGCGTGCGCCTCCGCCTCACGAATCATGCGCTCCACCTCTTCGCGCGTGAGGTTGGTGGAACCCGTGATGCGGATGCTCTGCTGGCGCCCCGTGCCGAGGTCTTTCGCCGACACCTGCAGGATGCCGTTCGCGTCAATATCAAAAGTTACCTCAATTTGCGGGATTCCAGCAGGCGCGGGCGGGATGCCATCCAGATGGAACACGCCGAGCAGCTTGTTGTCGCGCGCCATCGGGCGCTCGCCCTGATAGACCCGCACCTCCACGCTGGTCTGACCGTCCGCCGCGGTGGTGAAAATCTCCGACTTGCGCGTCGGGATCGTGGTGTTGCGCGGGATCAGCACGGTGAAGATGCCACCTTTGGTCTCGATCCCCAGCGAGAGCGGAGTCACATCGAGCAGCACGATATCTTTGACCTCGCCCGACAGCACGCCCGCCTGAATCGCCGCGCCAATCGCCACTACCTCGTCGGGGTTGACCCCCTTGTGCGGCTCTTTGCCTGTAATCTGGCGCACCATTTCCTGCACCTTCGGGATGCGTGTGGAGCCGCCCACCAGCACCACCTCGTCGATGTCGGTGGGTTTCAGCCCTGCATCCTCCAGCGCACGGAACATCGGTCCCTTGAGGCGCTCGAACAGGTCGGCACAGAGTTCTTCAAACTTGGCGCGGGTGAGCGTCATGTCAAGGTGTTTGGGACCGCTGGCGTCGGCAGTGATGAACGGCAGGTTGATGGTGGTGGTCGTTACGCTGGAAAGCTCAATCTTGGCGCGCTCGGCGGCTTCTTTGAGGCGCTGCAACGCCTGACGGTCCTGGCGCAGGTCAATCCCATGCTCGCGCTTGAACTCGTCGGCGAGATAGTCGACAATACGCTGGTCGAAATCATCGCCGCCGAGGTGGGTGTCGCCTGCCGTCGCTTTGACTTCGAACACACCGTCGCCCACTTCCAGAATCGACACATCGAAGGTGCCGCCGCCCAGGTCAAACACCAGAATCGTCTCGTTGGACTTTTTGTCCAGCCCATAGGCGAGCGCAGCAGCCGTCGGCTCGTTGATGATGCGCAACACTTTCAGCCCCGCAATCTCGCCTGCGTTCTTGGTGGCGGTACGCTGGGCGTCGTTGAAGTAGGCAGGCACGGTAATCACTGCCGCCGTAACGGGTTCGCCCAGATAGGCTTCGGCGTCCGCCTTGAGCTTTTGCAGAATCATCGCCGAAATTTCTTCGGGACGGTAGGTCTTATCCACCGCGGGGATATACACGGCGGCGTCCCCTTTGCTGTCGGCGACCACTTTGTAGGGCACGCGCTTGCGCTCTTCCTCTACCTCATCATAGCGTCGCCCCATAAAACGCTTGATAGAGAAGATGGTGTTTTCGGGGTTTACAATTGCCTGACGCTTGGCGGGTGCGCCCACCAGACGCTCGCCCGTTTTGGTGAACCCCACCACCGAAGGGCACAGGCGTCCGCCCTCCGCGGTCGGAATCACCACAGGCTCGCCGCCTTCCAGCACGGCAATTACCGAGTTGGTCGTTCCCAGATCAATACCCACAACTTTACCCATAGGTTGTTCCCTCCGTCGTCTTATTTTCGGTTACACAGGATGCTTCTGTGCAGAGTATACCCGATTTGCGGGCAAAAAGTTCCCGTTTGCTGAGCCTCAGGCTAATATTTGTCTTGAGTGTCTCATTATCAAGGCTCATAAGGGTTGATACCGTCTTGCCGAACAACCCACCTTTTTGCGCCCAGATACGAGCCTCCAGCAGGTACTCATACGGAAAATGGTGTATAATTTCTCCCAGCAATACCACCTTAGAAAGGAGGCATACGATGCGACCTTTGAAGAGTCTATGGGTTTTAGGCGCAGTTGGTAGTCTTGCGCTCAGTGCGCACGCCCAGGTGCTGTATACCACGAGCTGGGAGCCACCCGATTTCACGGCAGGGAGCTCTGCCGTCGGCGCGCAGGGTTGGACGGCTGGCTCTGGCACGGGTTCCAGCCAGACGATATCTGCAGAGCAAGCGCGCACGGGTTCTCAAAGTCTCAAGTGGGACAATTCGGGCACCCTCAGCTCGTTTTACTCGATTCGCCGCGATCTCAACTGGGGGGCAGGTAACGACCTGTTAATCGTTACGACCTATGTGTGGATCAGCGCCAGCACGCAAGCGAACCGCCTCTATGGGCTGTATCTGTCTACAGGTACCTTGTCGAGTACGGTGCTGGGTATCACCATCAGCGGCAACGGCACGGTGCGTGCGGGCACCTCGTGGAGTGCCACCTACAGCGGCGCGGGCATCGGTCAGGCGCCTGCTGGGCAATACACCGAGCGGTGGATTAAGCTGGAGCTTACTTATGACCGCAGTTCGGGTCAGGGAACCGCGAAAGCGGAGGATCCGGGCAACTGGAGCGTTTCCGCCACCTTTAGCCAGTCCACCACGCCCACGAATGTGAATCTGGGTACTGACTATGTTACCACCGCGGACCGCGCGGGTGTCGCCTACTTCGACGATCTGGAAATTCGCGCGGAACCAGCCCCCCCGTTTGACGGCTGGGATGAGACCGATAACGGCGGCGGCGACGCGGGTGATCTGGTGGGCACAGCCCAGAAGATTACCGCCTCAGACGCCGAACCGTGCCACACGCCAGTGGCTCGCGTGCGGGGGCTGATGGGTGCCAACGACGCCGACCTGTATGTCATCTGCATTACTGATCCCGCGCAGTTCTCCGCTTCCACCGTCGGCGTAACGGGATTCGACACGCAGCTGTGGCTGTTTGACTGCGCAGGGAAAGGCGTCGTGCATAACGACGATGACCCGGATGCCACCACAGGGCTACAGTCGCGGATTGATAATCGCACGAACTGCATTACCCAACCGGGGATCTACCTGCTGGGCATTACGCGCTATAACCGCTACCCCATCGATGACAGAGGTCAACCCATCTGGGCGCCGGGCACTAGCGCTACCTTCCGCCAGGTGCGCTGTGCGGATGGCGTGTCCGAGAGCAAGGTGCTGGCAGGTTGGTCCGGCACAACCTCAGAAGCGGGCAGGTACATCATCGAGCTGCAAGGCGCGCACTTCGTCGATGCGAACGGCACCAGCGGCGGCGACATCAACGGCGACGGCTGCGTGGACGACGCCGACCTGCTTGCCGTGCTGTTCGCCTTTGGCGAAACCGGACCGCGCGCTGAAGACCTCAACTGCGACGGCGTGGTAGACGATGCGGACCTGCTGACCGTGCTGTTCAACTTCGGAAACGGCTGCTGAACCCCTTGAAAATCTGGCTCTGCAATACCCCACCCGAAAGCGTTTCGGGTGGGGTATACTTTACTTCGGATAAAGTGGAGAGTGGCGATGGATACCCGAGAAACCGCGCAGTGGACCGTGCCTGACATGGAATGCGAAGGCTGTGTGCGAACGCTCCAGCGCGTCTTGCTGGATCTGCCGGGCGTGTTTCAGGTAGAAGCGGATTTACTCACCAAACGCCTGCAGGTTCAGTATAACCCCCAGCAGACAACCCCCACCGCTCTCTACGATGCGATTGTATCGGCAGGCTTCACGCCTCAAGAGTAGGTGGAAGCGTTGAAGCGGGATGGGGCGGAACAGGAGCGATTCTCGCGTGTTAGTGGTGTTGTCTGGCTGATTGTTCTGGGAGCAATCGGCTGGGGTGTGTTGCGCCACCTGCAGGGTGCGTTTGAAATCGGCTGGGGCGGAATCTTGCTGCTCTCCGCGCTGGGGATTGTCTCGGCGGGCGCCCGCACATGGGTGGGGCTACGCGACCCGCGCACGATGTTCTCCTTCACCATGCCGCTGGTGATGTACGATATTGGGGTCATCACTCTGGCGGTACGCCTCACGGGAGGGATCGAGAGCGAGGCGTGGTTGCTCTATTTTGCCCTGCTGGTCTCAGAAGCAGCGGTCATGTCCACGGTGGTGCTGTTGATGATGCTGGCACTGACAGGGGTGGGCTACGGCTTTGCGGTGGCGCCCATCTCGGATTCATCCGTATGGGTTGATTTTGGATATCGCCTGCTGGCGCTCAGCCTGACCACATGGCTGGTCCATCTGGTGCTGCGGGCACACAAAGAGTATCAACTGGAGCTGGCACAGCTCCGTCAGGAGCGCCAGCTGGCGCAGGAGCGCGAGCGCATCGCACAGGAGTTTCACGACGGACTGGGCGCGACCCTCTCACGCGTGGTGATGGCGCTGGAAGCTTTCTGCCTGCAAAGTCAGCGTATTCATGCGCTGAGCGATGAGCAACTTCAGTACCTTCAAGAGCAGATTAGCCAGTTGCGCGAAGCGAACTACGAGACGCGCCTGATCATCCGTCAGCTGGAGCCAAAGCATGGATTGAACGCTTTCGAGCAGGTACGATTGATTGCCCAGCGCACTGCCCGGCAACTGGGGGCGACGCTTCATTTCGAGGCACCCGAGGCGATGCCTGCTCTCACCCCTCTGCAGGCGCTTATGCTAACGCGCGTCATGCAGGAAGCACTCACAAACACGCTCAAACATGCCCCCAACACACGCACCCTCTGGGTATGCTTTAAACGCGAGGGAAACACTCTGTGGGGATGTGTTCAGGATGACGGCGACGGTTTTGAACCCGACATCGCGGTGGGCGGGTTCGGTCTGCAGCATATGCGCGAGCGCATCGAGTCGCTGGGCGGAGTCCTGCAAATCTCCAGTCAGCCGGGTGCAGGCACGCGCGTGGAGTTCCGAATCCCTATAGGAGGTGAAAAATGATGGATCGAGTGCGTCTGGTCATCGCGGAGGACGACCCCACCATGTGTCGTTCTCTGAAGATGATTCTTCAAACCGAGGAGCAGATTGACCTGCTTGGATGCGCTGGCGATGGGGAGCAAGCCCTGCAACTGACGATGCAGTTTGAGCCCCATGTGTTGCTCACTGATATTCAAATGCCCCGCCTGAACGGGATTGAAGTCACGCGGCGCATCGCGCGTTCTGCCCCCCATGTGCGCGTGGTCATCTGGACAGTGATGGGGGACGATCAGACGCTCTTTGAAGCCATCAAAGCAGGCGCGATTGGCTACCTGCTCAAAGATAGCCCTCCGCAGGAGATTATTGAGAGCATTCTGGCGGCGGCGCGCGGCGAATCGATTCTCCATCCCGCGATGGCAATCCGCATTCTAAAAGAGTTCAATCGCCTCCGCGAGACGGAGGTGCAGAAAAGCGACCTCATTCTGGATCTCACGCCGCGCGAACTGGAAATTTTGAAACTCATCGCGCAGGGGAAACGCAATCAGGAAATCGCAGACGAGCTCTGCCTTGCCCGCGCTACCGTGCGCAACTATATCTCGAACATCTTGTTCAAGCTCCATGCAAACTCGCGCACCGAAGCGGCAATGATTGCCGTCAAAAAAGGGCTTATTTAACCGATGCGCGCTGTCTATCGTTCGCTGAGACCGCTGGTGTTGTGGCGCGTCCACCCGCGCCCGATTAACTGGGAACACCTTTTTGGCAATAACGCCCCCGTCACGATGGAGATCGGCATCGGCAACGGGGACTATCTGGTGGCACAGGCGCTTCAACATCCCGAGCGCAACTTTGTGGGCGTGGAGATGGAATGGGAAGGCGTGCAGCGGGCGTTGCGTCGCTGTGCGGCGGCGAATGTGCCGAATGTGCGCCTCATGTTCGGGGATGTGCGCCCTATTCTTAAACGCGCCGTCGCCCCCAGGAGCCTTCAACGGATCTACACCCTCTTCCCGTGTCCATGGCCCAAAGAGCGCCATCAGAAACACCGCCTGTTCAGCCAGTCGTTTTTGCAGCTGGTCAACAGTCGCCTCGTTGACGGGGGGGAAGCCTATCTTCTCACCGACCACGAAGAGTACTTCGGCTGGGTGCTGAGCCAGCTGACCGACACCGGATTTGAGGCTTACGCTCGCACGGTTCCCCCGGGCGTCAACACAAAATATGAGCGCAAGTGGGTCAGCGCAGGACAGACCCGATTCTACGAACTCCACCTGCGCAAAAAGGAACACTGCCCCATACCCCTTCTGGAGGATGTGCCGATGGAAACCTATCGTGTCGCCCGCTTTGACCCAGAGCATTTTCACCCTGAAGATGCCCACGACGAGCCTTATGTCTTTTTCAAGGAGGTACGCTATGACCCCGAACGCGCGATTGGGATGGTGCGTGTGGTGGTGGTGGAAGACGACCTCACGCAACACTTCTGGATAGAGATTGTGTCCACCCCTCAGGGTTGGCACATCCGCCCGATGGTGGGGTGCGGGATTGTGCCCACCGTGGGGGTTCAGCGTGCGCTGGATCGGGTCCGAATGGCGTGCGAATCACTCTCCTAAGCGACACCATTCCTGAAGAATCCATGCCTCGCCTTTTTCGCGTCGCAGGGTCTGCAGTTGCACGGCTTCGGGGTCGCTGGGGTCGTGGTAGCGCAGGGCAGCCTGAATGGCACGCCAGAACGGCTCGGCGTCTTCGCCGTGCGTTTTCAGGAGGCGATAGGCGCCCACGAGGCGGTCCTCAGGGCGCAATTTGCGCAACGGTTCTCGCGCCACCCGTGCAATCGGGTCATCCAGGCGGGGGTCTTCAATCCGCGCGCGTACATCGGCAATCATTTCGCGGTGTTCCTGAGGGTCAAAGGTGAACGCTTTGAGGAAAGCGCGTTCCAGTGCCTCCGCGCCGCGTAAGTAGAGCTGCTTGATTTCGGGGTCGCTGAGTGCCTGCTGGATGGTGGCGTAGCCCTTCTCTGCGCCCAGATACGCAATCAGCGCATGCAAGCCGTTATGCACATAGAGCTTGCGCTGGAAGTAGACTTCAAACGGGCGCACAGGCTGAAGTCCTTCAATAGGCGGCAGGTCGCCTACCAGCGCGTCGGCGTCTACGGGAAGCTTGCTGTAGGAATCGGCACGCACGCCGGGCGGGTCGCCTGGGATTTCTGCCACCACCTGACGCCCGATGATGCACCGCACCAGCCCGAACTCAGCTTCTAAGGGAGGCAACGCCTCGCGCAGAATCCGGTCGGCATGCAGGTCGTTCTCGCCCAGAAGGATGTTGAGAGGGGGCTTGCGCGCCTCCGCACGCGCCCGGAGTCCAAAGGCTATCAGCGGGGCAATTGTGGGCAGCCGATTCACCCCCACCGCAGTGGAGACAACGACTGCCTCACAGAAAGCCTGAGCGAGTGCCTCGCATGGTTCGGGCAGCAGGGCGGAAACAGGGGCGCAGTGGGTGCGCGTGCCATCCAGCCATTCCACCCAGCAGAAGCGGTGCCGATTCAGACTCTGCACCAGCTCGGGGCGCGCCTCCACAAACACCACTTCCAGCCCGGAGCGGGTGTAGCGCTCGGCAAAAAAGCCACGCCCGATTTTGCCCGCTCCGAACTGAAGCGCCCGCATGCTCAGTCGCCCGTGATGCCGAAGTTAAACAGCACCGTGAGCAGGTCGGCGTCGTCCACCACGCCGTCGCCGTTCAGGTCGGCTTCGTGGGCGCCTGTTTGCCCGAAGGCGAACAGAACAGCAAGCAGGTCGGCGTCGTCAATCACATTGTCGGCGTTGATGTCGCCATTAACAAGGTTGAACACCAGTCCCGACACATCGGTATTCAGGGACACATTGCGCACTTTACGCACGAGGCTGGTGGGCGCCCGCACCGCAATATCCACTGTGCCGGAACGAATATTGGTGTAAGTCGTGAACGCGCCTGTGCTGTTGGTGAAGAAAGTGCGTGTGTAGAGCAGGGTCGTACTGCCAGCTTCGAGGATTTGCATCTCGAAAGGCACGGTTTGCAGGTTCTGGCGATCGAAGTTGATTTGCCCGGAGATGTTGCGCCGCACGGGGGTATAGTCGGTAATCAGCACATCGTACCAGCCTCCTGCGCGCCCGCCAGAATAACTGAACCCTTCCACCCGAATGTAATAAACTCCTGCAGGCAGGTTCGTTAGCGCTACTCTTGAGGTGAAGGGGTTAAAGGGGTCATGAGGGTCATCATCGTTGTTCTCGAGAGGGTTGAAAGCGGCGTTATACACCGTAACGATGGTGTCTGTTGCGCCATAGGTGCGCACGGTGAGGTTTCCTGCGCCGATCTCGATACGGTAGTAATCCAGATCGGTCTGGCGATAGGTCAGAAAAGCATTGGGTATCAAAGTGAAATCGTCAGCAAGGGCGCCCACCTCTGTCGCTGTCGCGAAGGTGTCGTTGGAGCCATCGACCTCATAGGGGTCGTAGTCGGGGGCGGTACTGCCATCAAACACGCGCAGTGTATAACGCAGGCGCGCCAGATCCCCTGACCCTACGATGCTCCGCACCTGAATCAGGTAAGTACCTGCACTTAGCGTGCGCGTAATCCCCGAATCTGCGTTGGTGAAGGAGGTGTCGCGATTACCCAGGTTATTGTTGTTAGGCACATCGTCGTCGTTTTCCTGAATCAGCGTGCCAGAAGCGGTGTAGATACCCACAACGGAGTCGAAGGTGGTGTCGACACGCACGGTGTAGGTCCCCGATTGAGGCACCGTAAACTGGTACCAGTCCACATCGTTGTCGGGGTTAATCAGGGCGCGCACCACGACTATGCGGCGGGTTCCCGATTGAATCCCCACTGCTCCGATATCGTTGGCGAGACTGATGATATCGTTACTTTCCTGCTCGTTGAGAATCGCAATCTGCGGCGGCTGCGCGATAACCGCACCCCAAAACAGTCCCAAACAGCCCAAGAGAACCGCTCGTCTCCACATCATTCTGGCTCCTTTCCGTATCCATATTATAGCACACTCCCTACCTAAAGTAGACCGCGTTCTCGAAAACTGGTAAAAACGCCGTCGCCGATGATGATATGGTCTAACAACTCAATCCCCAGCAGCTGCCCTGCCTCCTGAAGGCGTCTTGTCACGGCGATGTCTTCCGGGCTGGGGGTGGCATCGCCGCTGGGATGGTTATGCACGGCAATCCAGCACGCGGCGCCCTCACGAATAAGGACGCGATAGACTTCGCGCGGATGCACCAGACTGCTGTCCAGCGTGCCGATGGAGATGGTCTCGAGGCGCATCACGCGGTTTTTGATGTCCAGCAGGAGCGCCATAAAATGCTCGCGACGCTCGGCAATCAGGCTCAGGCGTAGCAGGTTATACACATCTTCGGGGGAACGAATTTGCGGGCGCTCCTGATAGGCGCTCAGTGCGACGCGCCGTCCCAGCTCCATCGCGGCGGCAATCTGGGTGGCTTTGGCTAACCCCATGCCCTTGATCTGGGCTAACTCGTGGACACTTGCATGCATCACGCCGCGCAGGCCGTTGAACTCATTGAGCAGGCGCTGGGCGAGCTGCAAAGCCGACTGTTGCGCGGTGCCCGTGCGCAACAGGATTGCCAGCAGCTCGTGTTCGCGCAGGGCGTGTGCGCCCCAGTGCGCCAGCTTCTCGCGCGGGCGCTCGTCGGGGGGTAACTCCCGAATCGTCTTGTAGAACTCGCTCATCAGAACCACCTTTTGAAACGGGTATGGAGCATATCCAGCAGCGAGTGCGCCGCACCCCCTGCAACCAGCCCCACAGTGAGCGCCATCACCTCTTTGTGATAAGTGAGCGCCCAGTCTGAGGCGCGTAGAAGCCAGCTCCGCGAGTCTACCTCCAGCGCAATCCCAATCTGGCGCAGGGCAAGTTGCACCCCCCAGAACAGAAGCCACAGCATCCCCAGCAGATAGGCGACGCGCAGGAGGGGTCCCACGCCCAGCCCATGCGAAATCCAGCTGCGATGGGGCACCAGCTTCTGGTAGGGCCACCAGAGCCATCGTAAAGGACCCCAGCGCCGATACGCTGAAGAGTCCACATCCAGATCGCTGGAGAGCCAGATTCCTGAAAAGGTGTAGCTGGCAATCATCAGCCACGCCAGCGGGCGCGTTTCCGGGGGCAGATACCACCCGCAGAGCGGAATTGCGCCCAGCGCGGTGGCAACCGTAAAGCCGTCATGCACTTTCCCCGAAGGCATCTTATTTCTGCACTGCGTCCTGCAGCTTGCGGATAGCGCGCGATTCCAGCTGGCGCACGCGCTCTTTACTCAAGCCCAGCCGCCTGCCTACCTCTTCCAGGCTCAGGCTGCCCTCGTCGGTCAGCCCGAAACGGAGCGCCAGCACCATGCGCTCTTTCTCGTTCAGAACGCGCTCCATCAGGGTTTGCAGATCCAGCTGCTCCTCCCATTCGGCAAGTTCCTGGGCGGCAATCAGGTCCGCCAGTACCGTTTCTTCGCCGTCGTGGATGGGCATCTCCAGCGAGATAGGGTTCGCCACTGAATGCATCAGGTCGCGCACCTGATCGGGGGAGAGTCCGGTGCGCTCCGCGACTTCATGGACAGTAGGTTCCCGCCCCAATTCTTGTTGCAGGAGGGCGCTTGCCTGTCGCACCTGATGCAGGGCGCGGGTCAGGTAAAGGGGCACGCGGATAAGCGCCGCCTGTTCTTGCAACGCGCGGGCAATCGCGCGGCGGATCCACCAGCTGGCATAGGTGCTGAAGCGTCTGCCCCGTTCAGGGTCAAACAGCTGCGCTGCTCGCAATAGCCCCAGATTCCCTTCCTGAATCAGGTCTGAGAAAGGCAAGCCGCGCCCCACATAGTGCTTGGCGATGGAAAGCACCAGTCGCAGGTTGGACTGGATCAGCCGCTCGCGCGCCTGCTCATCGCCTTGCCGCGCCCGCCGTGCCAGCTCCATCTCCTCTTCAGGGGTCAATAACGGGTAGCGTGCGGCGGTGGTCGCCCACCAGTGAACCGTGTCTTCCAGCATCTCCTTGTCTAACTCTTCAATCTCGCGGTCCGCCTGCTGGGTGATGCGACGAAACTCCGTCTCCGCGGCTTCCGCCTCCGAGACCACTTTCACCCCTGCCGATTCCAGCATCGCAAACATGGTCTCCAGCTGATCAGGCTCCAACCACTCGTCGGGCAAGTGAGTCAACAGTTCATCTACCGTGATGTAGCCCTGGTCTCTGGCTCGGATAATCAGCTCTTGAAGGCTCTCGTCAAAAAAGCGGTCGTCCATCATTGCAATCCATGCCTCCCTGAGTTACGAATTAGATTCGTGGCTCAGCTCGGAATTCCTGCTCTGGAGGGGCTGTTTCAGTTCTTTGAGGAGGCGCCAGTACTCTTCGTTATACTCGCCTGCCCGCTTGAGTTCTTCAAGGCGTAGTTTTTTGGCATACTGTTCCATGCGCTGAAGGCATCCTTCCACCCCTTCGCCAGAGAGCGCGGGGGTTTCCTGGATGAGCAGAGCCGTGAGCCGCTGCTTCATGTCTTCAGATTCTGCCGATTCAATCAGGGCGCGCGCCTCCAGAGGGGTTTCGCCCTCTATTCGGGTCTGGAGCCATGCTGCCAGCCGGGCGTGCTCCGGGTCTGCCCAGCGCAGGCGCGGCAGATGCGCGGCGATTGTCTTCTGGTAACGCGGGTGAAGCAGGGCACGCAGGACAGTACGCTCTGCTTCCTGTAAGCCCCTGGGGACACGGATTTCAGGGCGTGGGCGCGTCTCGGGAGGCGCATTCCCGGAGGGCGTCGAGCGGGTAGCGCGTTGCATGCGGCGCTGGATCTGGCGTACCTGATTCTGGAGAGTCTCCAGCACTAAGGGCGTGCCCAAAGTGGTCGTGGGGTTGAACGGCACAAGGCGCTCCAGACACGCCAGTCGCTCCACCTCGCTGGGGACACGCGCAACCCACTGGAGCGCCTCCTCCAGAAGCTGGGTGCGGGCGGCGACATCCAGCGCGGCAGGCGAGGCGGCGTTCGCTTCCCTGAGGCGGTTCTGCACAATCTGCTCCAGCCCAAATAGCGCCAGCGTGCTGGCACGCTGCAAACACTGATTGAGCGCTTCTGCTCCGTGCTGGCGAAGCAGGCTATCGGGGTCTTCGCCTTCGGGCAGGGAGACCACAAAGGTGGGAATCCCTGCCTCCATCAGCACTTCACCCGCGCGCAGGGTGGCTCGAATACCTGCGGAGTCCGAATCGTACATCAGGTAGACCCGATCCACCAGGCGCTTGAGCCGCTGCGCATGCGATTCGGTAAACGCCGTGCCCAGCGTCGCAATCGCGTGGGTGAAGCCGAACTGGTGGAGCATAATGAGGTCTAAATAGCCTTCCACGATTAGCGCGGCGCGTTGCTTCAGGATGTCTCCCCGCGCCAGATGCCAGCCATAGAAAAGGTTGCGCTTTTCAAACAGGGGCGTTTCGGGGCTATTGAGGTATTTGGGTTCGTCGTTGCCCATCGTGCGCGCCCCAAACGCCACAACCCGCCCCCCTGCGTCGTGAATGGGGAAGGTGATGCGGTTGCGGAAGCGGTCATAGTAGCCGTGGCGTCCTTCTTCCACCAATCCAGCGGTGCGCGCCTCCTCCAGCGACATCTGGTGTTTCTGCAGGAAGCGCACCAGATAGTCCCATCCATCGGGCGCGAAACCGAGTTCGAAGCGTTCTATGGTTTCGGGGGTCAGCCCGCGCGTTTGCAGATACTGGAGCGCTTCGGGGGTGCGTCGAAGGCACTGACGGTAGTAGAAATGAGCGGCGTAAACAATTCGGTAAAGGCGCTCACGCGAATCGTCGGATTCGGGGCGCGAAGTGTCTCGCTCTATCTCGATACCGACGCGTTCAGCGAGACGACGCAGCGCATCGCGATAGCTGAGCCCCTCGATGCGCATCAGAAAACTAATCGCGTCGCCCGAGGCGCCACAGCCAAAGCAGTGGAAGCGGTTCAGCGCAGGACTGACAAAAAACGAAGGGGTTTTTTCCGTGTGGAACGGGCAGAGCGCCTTGAAGTTTCTGCCTGCCCGTTCCAGAGTTACATACTCCGAGACCAGTTCTACAAGGTCAATCTGGTTGAGGATTTCCTCGCGCAGGTTGCGCATGGGCGGCGACCGCCTCCATCAGATGGCGGGACCAGCCGCACCGCCACCCCATTTACCGCCGCCACCGCCACCCGGTGCGCCGGGCATGCCAGGCGCCGAGGGAGGCGGAGGCGCGCCGCCGGGCTGACCCCCAAACATGCCAGGACCCTGTTGACCGCCTTGCTGCCCGCCAAGTCCCACAAAGCCCGGACCTGTATTGGGGATCCCCGCTGCCACAAAGATGCCTGTTACCTTGTTGGTCTTTGTGTCAAACTGGAAAGCAATCCCCATGCGGTTGTAGCGGATGACCGCTACATTGCCCGACATCGCGTGTTCGTCGGGATAGCCGTATGCCAGCACCACCGATTGATAGGTAGACCCCAGCCCGATACCGCGGGCGGTGCGCACATTTTTGTCGGGTTTGATACCGTAGGCGCTGATTTGCACCACGCGCCCGTCGCGGTTCACCTGGAAGAGGTAGGTAGAACCGCCCTTCACCCGGTAGACATACACCATTTCGGTTTCGATACGGGTCTGGGTGTTGCCTGTGCCCCCGCCCGTCTGGGGACCGCCAGGACCGCCGAACCCGGGTGGACCGCCCGATGGACCCGGCAAGCCGCCGTCGCCGAATTCACCCCCGCGCCCGCCCGTCTGACCGGACGGCTGACCCGCGCCGAACTCCTGAATCTGCATCTGGGTCGACGCAATCATCGTGGGATTGCCAAACTTTTTCAGCACCGCCGAGATGGGGCTGAACACCCGAATCCCCAGCAGCGACACCTCAGGACGCGGGCGCGTTTGCGCCGTTAAAGCGAGGCTGAGCGCCACGACGCCCGTCGCCACAATTGCCAAACTCCATGTTTTTCGCATAGCGTTTGCCTCCGATACGGTATAGTAATTCGGCAGGGCGCAGGTCTTTCCTGCTGTTTCGGAGCGCCCTTCCCTTAATTATAGACGATGAGAACGCGAAAAGGTGCCCTCTACTGGGGCGTGCGGATTCTGTTCTGGATTCTGGCGCTGGTCGGGCTGATTTATGGGTTCTGGTATCTCCCGACGCGCCCGGAATCGGTCTCTATCGAGTTTGTGCCATGAAAGTCGGATTGCTCGGTTTTCCACAAAGTGGCTGTACCACTCTGTTTGAGGCGCTTTCGGGTGGTCAGGCGCGTGAGGGTGTCGCCAGCGTGCCGATTCCCGACCCCCGTCTGGACGCGCTGGCGCGGCTGGCAGGGGCGAAAAAAGTTGTGCCCGCCGCGCTGGAATGGCACGATGACCTGCCCCCGTGGTACCCCGACAAGCCCGAAACGGTGCGCCAGACGCTCAGCGTCGCCCGCCAGATGGACGCCCTCGTGCTGGTGCTACGCGCCTTTGAGAGCCCCTACGCGCCTTACCACGCGCCCGTAGACCCCATACGCGACCTGCGGTTCTGGCTTGATGAATTTGCTCTGAGCGACCTGCAGGTGATTGAAAACCGTCTGGAGCGCCTGAAGAAACTGTTTCAGTCGCACAAGGAGAGCGCACTGGATAAGGCTGAAGCGGTGGTCCTGGAGCGCATGGCAGCCCAGCTCCACGAAAGGGGCACGCTTGAGGGTGTGGAAATCCCCAGAGAGCTGGAAGGGCGCATGCGGGGCTACGGGCTGCTGACACGCAAACCGCGGGTGATTGTGCTGAACCTCAACGAGAGCGCGCTGGGCAACGAGGCGGCTCTGCTCGAACCGCTTCAGAAACTCACCGACCTGCCAATCGCGCCCCTCTCCGCGACCTTTGAGCGCGACCTGATCCCACTTCCAGAAAACGAACGCGCCGAGTTTCTGCAGATGGTGGGACTGGACGCACCCCGCCTGCCCACGCTGGTACAGACCGTCTATCAACAGCTTCATGTGCAGGTGTTCTATACGGTGGGCGCCGACACGCGGGCATGGCTTTTGCCGGTCGGCGGCACGGCGCTGGACGCGGCGGGCGTGATTCACTCGGACATTGCGCGGGGCTTTATCCGCGCCGAAGTGTGCCACGCCGATGAAGTGATTGCCGCCGGCGGCTGGCAAAATGCCCACAAAGCCCACAAAGTGCGCATGGAAGGCAAAGATTACTGTATGCGCGACGGGGATGTGATCCATGTGCGGTTTAACATCTGAGAGGCTGTCTCGGAAAGCGAGCAAGCAACAGAATTGCACCGCGTTGACGCCAGACGGCTGAGGTTCCGTTCCCATAAGACGAAGCCGACCAGCGTCGGCTCAGCCCCCCAACCCCCCGTAAACAGGGGGCTATAGCCAGCGGAGGCTGGCTTTGTTTCCTAGGAACGGCTTTAGCTGCTCTGTTGCAAGGATAGGAGCGTAAGCCTTCCCAGACCCCCTCCGTGAGGTTCCCCCTGCTTCGCAAGGGGAACCGAACCCTGCCTCGTGCTGACCGAGACAGGCACACGGAAGCCCTCGCCCCGGTTCCCCTCGCTTGCGGGGGGAACCTGAAGGAGGGGGGCATCGTGGGTTCCAGAAAGTATCTTTGCCACAGAGCAGGTTCACCCGTCTGGATTCAAACACGGAATTGAATCAGCAAGTGGGGTATAATGGAAAAGGCGAGCAACTCGCCGAAAGGAGGCTGATGGTTATGCGATACAAGGCATTACTGGCTTTTACGGCGGCATGTGCCCTCTTTGCAGGCGCGCAGGCACAAACATGGTACGAACAAGGAGACGCAGGCGATCTGCCTGAAACCGCCCAGTCAACGGGAAGCGGTGCCCTCAGCGATATTCAAGGCACCCTCGACACGAACGATGTGGATATGTACGCCATCTACATCACCGACCCCGCGAGCTTCAGCGCCAGCACGGTTGGCGGCGCGACATGGGACACGCAACTCTTCCTGTTCGATGCCGACGGCAGGGGCATCGTTGCCGAAGACGACACAGGTGGGCTACAATCCACCATCAACAACGCGAACAATTGTATTCCTGGTCCCGGAGTTTACTACCTCGCGATTACGCGCTATAACAAAGACCCGCTGGGATGCAACGACGGTGGGCTGTGGTCGAGCAACGATAACAACTGCCCCAACGGACCTGAAAGCACTTCACGGGTCGCGAGCTGGACGACCAGCACCACTGCAGCGGGTACTTATACTATCTTTCTGACGGGCGTGGCAGGCGCAAACGCAGGCGATCCTGCGGATTGCCCCGCCTTTGAGGGTTGGGATGAAACCGCAAACGGCGGTGGCGACGCGGGCGACCTGCCCGAAACGGCGCAAAGCACCAGCAACCTCGTTGCCAACGGCATTCGCGGCGCGATTGACTCGGCTAACGATGTGGATGTGTACGCGATTTACATCAGCGACCCCGCGAACTTCAGCGCCACCACGGTGGGCGGTACCTCGCTGGACACCGCGCTCTGGCTCTTTGACGCCAACGGCAAAGGCGTGGTCTTCAACGAAGACGACCCCGACGCCACGACAGGCTTCCAGTCGCGCATCGACAACCGCGCGTTCTGCATCACGCAGCCGGGAGTTTACTATCTGGCAATTAGCCTGTTCGGGCGACGCGCCGCAGGGTGCGACGGGGGATTAATCTGGCAGGCGAGTCCTTATCGCTCGGTACGCTGTCCCGACGGACCGGAGTCAACCTCGCGCGTTGCAGGTTGGAGCGGCAGCACTTCTGCAACAGGCAGATACCGCATCTTCCTCACAGGTGTGAGCGGCGCCTCTGCAGGCGACCCTGCCGATTGTCCGCCGCCTGCTCCCTGGGATGAAAGCTATCACGGCGGCGGCGATGCGGGCGACCTGCCCGGCACAGCCCAGATCGTCACTCTGCCCGACCAAACGCCATGCCAGTCGCCCGTGAACCGCATTCGCGGCGATCTGGAAGCCGACGGCGTGGATATGTATGTCATCTGCATCACCGACCCTGCCAGCTTTGTCGCCAGCACGGTGGGCAGCGCAGGGTTTGACACCCAGCTCTGGCTGTTCAACTGCGACGGCACAGGCGTGGCGTTCAACGATGACTCCACAGGAACCCAGTCCACGCTTGATAACTCCTCTGGGTGCATTACGCAGTCGGGCACTTATCTGCTGGCAATCAGTCGCTACAACCGCGACGCGGTGGATGCAAACGGTAGCCTGATCTGGAACAACTCGCCATTCACAGGCGTCCGCTGTCCCGATGGTCCGGGCGCGACGAACCCGATTGCGGGCTGGACAGGCACAACAAGTGCAGGCGGAACCTACCAGATCCAACTGCAGGGCGCCTACTTCGTGAGCGCGCAGGGCTGCGAAGGAGGCGGCGGCTGCGAAGGCGATGTGAACAACGACGGGCGCGTCGATGACGCCGACCTGCTGGAAGTGCTGTTCAACTTCGGCTGCTTCGGCTTCTGCGGTCCGTCGGATGTGAACGAGGACGGGATTGTGGACGACGCCGACCTGTTGATTGTGCTGTTCAACTTCGGCTGCGGCGCGTAAGCCCGAAGCCTTTCTCTACCCGCAGAACCCCCCAGCTTGGGGGGTTCTGCGTTTCGAGGGTATCCTGAGATTCGGGAGGAATCAAAAATGCGCCTTTACTATATCACCTTCTCCAAACCCGAAGAGGCGGAAGCGGTCGGACGCGCCCTGCTGGAGCAACGCCTCGCGGTGTGTGTGAACTGGTTCCCCATCACCTGCGCCTACCTGTGGAAGGGCGAAATTGTGCAGGAGCCTGAAACCGTGCTGATTGTCAAAACACGCGAGGGGATGTTTGACGCGATCGAGCAGGTCGTGAAGAGCCATATCGACTACGAAAACTTTATCGGCGAGTGGGAACCGACTCAGGTGAACCCCGGCTTCCTGAACTGGCTCCATCGGGAGATTCCCGCGACATAAAAAAGCCCCCTGTGGAAGGGGGCTTTTGGCGGATGGTTCCGCTAAGCTTCACTTGCGGCGTCGGCGGAGCGCCAGCCCAGCCAGCCCGACACCCAGTGCGAGCATGCTGGCAGGTTCCGGCACCCAGTCCTGCTCCACCAGCAGCAGCGCCGCAGTGGTCTGCCCATAGCCGGGGTCGCCGTTGGTAGTCAGCGTGAAGTTTTCCGTGACGAACACGCTGTTGTAACTGCCACCCAGCGGGACAAAGATGTTCACGGTGTGCGCGCCGTCGGAGCCACCAATCGCGCTACCCTTGAAGCTGCCGCTGCCACTCCAGAGGACATTGCCCGCCGCGTCGCGCACAGTCTTCTGCCAGTCTATCTGCCCTCTGCCCCACACAAAGGCAGAGACAATAAAGGTAAATCCGTTCACCGATTTCCCCGAGATGTCATACGCTGCATCGAAAGTGGCACCAATATGCCCAGAACCATCGCCAACAATCACGGGCGGAGTGCTGGCGTTGGTCAGGAAGGTAATCTGGGGAAATGTGTTGACGGTGACCGACACAATCGGCGGGAAGTAATAGGTCGTGTTGATGGTCACGGGCACCTGAAATGCAGTTCCCGGGTTGACGAATCCATCACTCTGGGTGATGTTTACATTCCAGCCTGAAGCCATCACAGCTGTGATCAAGCAGACGCTTGCGAGCGTCATTCCAAAGATTCTATAGCGCATCATCATCTCACTCCTTTCGGGTTGTTTTGGCGGGTCTCTTACCCACCACTTTATTATACCCCATTTTTGCGCTAATTCCTGCCCTTACGGAGCCACAGGCACTTTAAATAGAGGCTTTCAGGGAACTGAAGCAGAAACGGATGGTCGGGCGCTTGAAACGAGACATCTTCCAGAAACAGGGGACAGCCCCTGTCCGTCGCCGCGAGCCGTACCACTTCTATCATATCGCTGAGGTCCAGCTGATAGGCGCAGGAGCAGACCAGCAGGCATCCATTTTCCGCAAGCAGAGGGAGCGCGTGATAGACCAGTTTCCAGATTGCCCAGCGCAGGGAGTCTTTCTGACCGCGTTTTTTGGCGATGGCGGGGGGGTCCAGGATAATCCAGTCGTAGGGCGCTTCGTGAGCGGCGGCATGAGCGAGCCATTCAAAGGCGTTGGCGACCTCCCATTCGGCAGGGAGTTCGTTGCGTTCGGCGTGGTGGCGCGCCAGTTCAATCGCTTCGGGCAGAATATCCACCCCCTTGACGCGGGCGCCTGCCCTGCTGGCATAGAGCGCGAATGCCCCCGTATAGCAGAAGAGATCCAGCACGCGCATGCCCGGCTGAATCTGGCGTGCCAGCTGGCGTCGGTTCTCGCGCTGATCCAGATAAAACCCCGTTTTCAGTCCTGTGCGCGTGGGCACGAGGAACTCCAGCCCGCTCTCGTGGATGAGAATCTGCTCCGGCACCTCCCCTGCCAGCACGGCAATAAAGGGCGTCAGCCCCTCTTCACGGCGCGATTCCATTTCACTGCGCTCCAGAATCCCCCTGGGGGCGCACACCGCCTGCAACGCCTCCAGCCATATCGGTTTGAGGCGCTCCATGCCCGCAGTGCGCACCTGCACCACCAGATAATCGGCGAACCGGTCTACAATAAGCCCTGGCACACCGTCCGCCTCGCTGAAGAGCAGCCGGTAGGCATTCGTCTCGTTCACCACCGTTTGCCGAAGGCGGAGCGCCTGCTCAAGACGCCGAACGAAGAAGGCAGTGTCGATAGGTTCCTCGATGGTGGTGAGAATCCGCACAGGGAACCGGCTCAGAGGGTTGTAGGAGCCAATCCCGAGCCAGCGGTTCTGCGCATCATAAACCGCCACCAGGGTCCCCACTTCGGGGGCGCCTTCCACAGCGAGAATCTCGCCCTTCTGCACCCACGGGTATCCATGCTGGATTTTTTTCTCGCGCCCCGCTTTGAGCCGCACTTTCGCCTGAATCACGGCAGGAAGGATACCCGAAGTGTGGTATACTTTATTACGCCTCTCGTGAAGGGTGCAGGTGTGGAGGCGCGTCCGATTATGTCCAAGCAACTGGAGACGAAGCGGTCCTCTCGGAAGGCGAAATCGCCCTTTGAGAAGCTGCGCATAGGGGGTTCCAGCGCATATCGCCTCTATGCACTGATGGCGTTCTACGCGCGCGAGCGTAAGCCCCTTTTTGATGAGAAAGTAAGCCAGGTCTTCTGTGAAGTCATCCCCGAAGTGTGTAAAACCTACAACTACGAACTGATTGCCTTTCGGTTGACAAAGGAGCAGGTGCATCTGCTCATCGGTTTCAAGCCCGTGGACGCGCTGGCGGATGTGGTCAGCAACATTAAGCGCAGCACCTCGCATCGCATCTTCGAGGCGGTGCCCGAACTGGAGGCGCGAATCGGGCGACGCAACTTCTGGGCAGAGGGTTATCTTGTGGAAACGATGGGCTACGAGCAGATAGAGCCGTTCCTGCGCCAGTGGGAGCGACGCTATAAAAACGACTCGTCCCTCGTGCGGATTCTGTACGATATAGAGATCCCCATTTCCCCCAAAGCGTGGGCGCGGGCGATGGAAATTCTGCTCCCCGTGGAGCGCATGGTGGTCAAAATGCTCTACGGGCTGGAAGGCGAGACCCCCAAGAAGCCGGAGGAAGTCGCCGAGATTCTCTCGCTCAAGCCGGAAGATGTCGAGCAGATACGCAAGGACACTGTAGAGCGTGTGCGCGCATTTCTGCGTCAGCAGCGCCACGAGCGCACGCAAGGAGGGAAGGCGCATGGCTGAGTGCCTGTTCTGCAAATTCGTGCAGCGGGAAATTCCCACACAGGTGGTTTACGAGGACGAACATGCGTTCGCGTTTCGCGATATTAACCCTCAGGCGCCCGTGCATATTCTGGTCATTCCGCGCGTTCATGTGGCGAATCTCGCGGAAGCCACGCCCGAACAGAGCGCCCTGCTGGGGCACCTGCTCTGGGTCTGTGCCGAAATTGCCCGCAAAGAGGGGATTGAATCCAGCGGTTACCGTGTGGTGCTGAACACCAATCGCGACGCAGGGCAGTCGGTGTATCATTTACACTTTCATCTTTTAGGTGGTCGGCATCTTACCTGGCCGCCCGGGTAGGTCGCAATGCGTGGCGAGTTGGAGCGCAGTCTTGCCCACACTTACGGGCGTCTCACGCTCGTGAGCGCGGTGCTGATGGCGGTGGGTTGGGTGTGGCATCTGATGCGTGGCGACGCCACCAACTGGCTCCTGAACGCAGGGATTGGCGTTTTGCTCCTGACCCCTGTGCTGGCGCTGTTGCATCTGGCATGGCTGGTTCGCGAGCAGGATCGGCTGTCTGCGCGGTATTGCATACTGGCGGTGGGGCTGATTGGGGTTGCTGTAGGGATGGGGCTGGCGCTGGGGTTGGGGCGTTAGTCGGGGCGTTCAGGCAGGTCGTCAAGGCTGTTCAGCCCGAAGTAGTGGAGAAACTGCTCGGTGGTGCCATACAGAATCGGCTTGCCAGGCGCGTCTTTGCGTCCCACCTCGCGAATGAGTCCGCGCTCCAGCAGCTGGCGCACGGTATGGCTGCTGTCCACCCCGCGCAGGGCATCAATCTGCGCCTGCGTGATGGGCTGTTCATAAGCAATGAGTGCCAGCACCTCCAGCGCCGCGCGGGAGAGGCGTTTGGGGGGAGGGTTGAGGAGTCGCGCCAGATAAAACATATATTCAGGCTTGGTTGCCAGCTGATAGCCGCCCGCAATCCGCACAAGTTGAATGGGACCTGCGGCGGCGAGCGTTTGCTGGAGGTTGTTCAGCGCCTGCTCCACTTCAGCAGGAGCCGCGCCCGACGCCTCGGCAAGCGTTTCAAGGCTCAGCGGCGCGTCCGCCACAAACAGCAGGGCATGCAGAATATCCTCCAGGCGCATCAGCCGCTCATCTCCGCGCGCAACACTTCAGGCTTGATAATACCAATATAGGGCAGGCTCCGATACTGCTGCCGCCAGTCCAGCCCGTAGCCGACCAGAAACTCGTCGGGCGCGTCAAAGCCCTTGTAAGCGATGGGGATGTCTATCAGTCGGCGGTAGGGGCGATCCAGCAGCACGCACACCTTCAGGCTCGCAGGCTTGCGCCGCTCTAAGTTGCGAAAGATATACGAAAGCGTCAGCCCCGTATCGAGGATGTCCTCCACAATAATCACATGGCGCCCCGCAATCGGCTCATCGAGGTCTTTGGTGATGCGCACTTCCCCGCTCTGCGACTGGGGACCGTAGCTGGTGATGGCTAAAAAGTCCAGCGTGTGGGGGATGGTCAGGGCGCGTGCCAGATCGGTCAGGAAGAAGAGACCGCCCTTCATGACGGTTACAAGGTGGGGGGTCAGTCCTTCATAGTCGCGGTCAATCTGGCGTGCAATCTGGCGCACCTTGCGACGGATCTGGCGTTCATCCAGCCAGATGCGCTGGATGATGGGGGGCAAAGGCTTCTGAGGGGCTGGCGCTGTCTTCATGGCTACCGCACAACGCTCCCGTTGGGCACTTCGCGGTCGGGCGAGAGCAGCACGGCTTTGCCGTCCACATCCGCCGCAAGGAGCATGCCCTCGGAGACCACCCCGCGAATCACCGCAGGTTGCAGGTTCACCAGCACGGCAATCTGGCGCCCGATAAGCTCTTCGGGGCTATAGGTCTCGGCGATGCCTGCCACTAAGGTGCGTGTCTCGTTGCCCAGGTCTATGGTCAGCTTGTAGAGCTTGTCCGACTTCGGGATGCGCTCCGCCTCGCGGATGGTCGCTACCCGAATCTGGATGCGCTTGAAGTCATCAATCGTGATGGTCTCGCTCATCATGCGCAATTGTACCCGATGGCGTCAGATTGCCAGTCGCTTCTGGTACCGATTGCGCAGATAGATGGCGGCGGCGTTCAGCGTTAGCAGGAGCGCGAGTAGCACGATAATGCCCGCCGCGGCGTTTTCGTGGAACGCCGCCTGGGGGCGCGAAATCCAGTCATAAATCTGCACGGGCAGGGTGGTGAACGGCGAGGTCAGCCCTTCGGGCAGGCGTGTCAGGTACACATACGCCCCGATCACCAGCAGAGGCGCGGTCTCCCCAATCGCGCGGGAGAGCGCCAGAATCACCCCGGTGAGGATGGAGGGCATGGCGACAGGAAGCACCGTGTAGCGCACGGTTTGCCACTGCGTTGCTCCCAGCGCCAGCGAGCCGTAGCGCAGGCTGTTCGGCACCGTGCGCAAGCCTTCTCGCGCGGCGGTGATAATTACGGGCAAAATCAGCAGCGCCAGCGTGCAGGCGCCCGCAATCAGGCTGCGATCCATCGAGAGTGTGCGCACGAACACCTGAAGCCCCAGCAAGCCGTAAATAATGGATGGCACGCCCGCGAGGTTGGTGATGTTAATCTCGATCAGGCGCGTCCACCAGTTGCGTTTGGCGAACTCTTCCAGATAAATTGCCGCCCCCACCCCGATTGGCACCGCGATCAGCGCGGTGAGAATCATCAGGTAGAAACTGCCCACCAGCGCCACTTTCACCCCTGCGCGGTCTGCAAAGCGCGACGAGGATTGCGCAAAAAAGTCCCAGCCCAGCCGCGCGAAGCCGTCCAGCAAGATTTTGGTTAGCAGCACCGCCAGCATCAGCATCGCGGTGAACACCACCAGCGCGCCCACCACCTGAAAAATCGCCTCACGGCGGTGTTCGCGTGCGTGCCAGCGTGCCAGTCCTGCCTCGGTAAAGTGGCTCATGCGCGTGCCCCCTTGTAGCGACGCCGAACCGCCTCACTGATCAGGTTCAGCGCCAGTGTGATAAGGAACAGCAGCAGCCCCACCGCAAATAGCGAGTAGTATTCGGGCGAGCCGTAGGACACATCGCCCATCGCAATCCGCACGATGTAGGTCGTCATGGTCTCCACAGCGCGGAGCGGGTTGAAGGTGAAATTCGCCTGTTGCCCGGCGGCTATCGCCACAATCATCGTTTCACCCACGGCGCGCGCAACCCCCAGAATAAACGAGGCAGAAATGCCCGACATCGCGGCGGGCACCACCACGCCCCATGTGGTCTGGAACCGTGTTGCGCCCAACGCGAGCGAGCCGTAGCGCAAGCTGTTGGGCACAGCATAGAGCGCGTCCTCGCTCAGCGAGGCGACGGTGGGCAGAATCATGATGCCCATCACCAGCCCTGCCGAGAGCGCATTAAAGCCCTCCAGACCGGGAATGAATTTCTGAAGCAGGGGGGTTACAAAAGTGAGCGCGAAATAGCCATAGACCACGGTGGGGATGCCCGCCAGCACTTCCAGCACGGGCTTGACCACGCGGCGCAGACGCGGTGAGGCGTACTCGCTGAGATACACCGCCACCAGGAGCCCCATCGGACCCGCGACCAGCATCGCAATCAGCGAGGTCAGCAGCGTGCCTGTGACCAGCGGCAGCACCCCATACGCGGGTGGATTGAACAGGGGCGCCCACTCCGTGCCCGTCAGGAACTCCACGACAGAGGCTTTGCGGAAAAAGCCGAGGCTCTGACTGAACAGAATAAACACAATCGCGGAGGTGGTCAGCACACTCAGGGCGGCGCAGAGGAAGAGAAACACCCGCACGATGCGCTCTTCCCAGCGCACGCGCTTGCGCGCCGAGGCGGTGGGCATCCGCACCACCGCCTGCGTCACTTCGGTGCTATTTGCGCTCTTGAGTGCCATGCGCGCCCTGCTCCTCGATCTTGTAAAGGTCTTCCAGCCTGACCCCCACCTGCGAGCCGTGTGCGCCGAAGGCAGAGCCAGTGATGCGCTTCTCCACGCGCTCGCGTGCCAGCTGGTACACCTTGTCGGGCAGAGGAATATAGCCGACCTCGCGCACCAGCTGCGGTGCCTTCTCGATGCAGAACAGCACAAACGCGCGTACTTCAGGGCGCTCCAGCGCCTTCACATTCACATACAGAAACAGCGGACGCGACAGGGGCTGATAAGTGCCGTTCAGCACATTCTCTTCGGTGGGCAGGAACGCGCCGTCGCCATTATTGGGGTTTTCGTCGTCAATCGCGACCGCTTTGAGCCGATCCTTGTTTTCCACATAGTACGCCACGCCGAAGTAGCCCAGCGCGCCCTCGTTAGAGGCGACCCCCTGCACCAGAATGTTGTCGTCTTCGCTGGCGGTGTAGTCGGGTCGGCTGGCTTTCTCTTCGCCTACAATCGCGGCGGTAAAGTAGTCGAAGGTGCCCGAATCGGTGCCCGCGCCAAACAGTTGAAGCGGCTTGTTCGGGAAACCGGGGCGCACCTGCGACCAGTTGGTGATTTTGCCGCGTGCTTCGGGCGCCCAGATTTTTTTCAGCTCGGAAACTGTGAGCGAGTCGCACCAGGTGTTTTTGGGGTTCACCACCACCGCCAGCGCGTCGTAGGCGATGGGGATTTCGATGTATTCGATACCGTTTTGCTTACAGGCGGCGTCCTCGTCTTCCCGAATGGGGCGCGAGGCACCCGTGATGTCAATCTCACCGTTGGCGAACTTCTTGAACCCACCCCCCGTACCCGATTTGCCGACCGCCACCGTCACTTCCGGGTGCTGATTTTGAAACTCTTCGCCCATCGCTTCCGAGATGGGCAACACCGTGCTGGAGCCGTCTACAACAATCTTACCAGACAAAGCCTGCTTCGCGCCCGATTCAGCGCTTTCTGTGCCTTCCTTCTTCTCGCCGCACCCACCCAGCAGGAGCCCGGCAAGCGCCACGATGCCCAGAAAGACCCTCGCTCGTTTCATACCCATAGCATATCCGACGGAATGTTAAGGACGGGTTAAGAGGGGCTTGGGGTATATTAGGGGGTGGTGAAACCAGCCGCGTTATGGAAACGGGTGTTCACCGCGTTTCGAAAACCGCTCGTTTGAACGCAAGCTATGGTAGGGACGACTTTTCGGGCGATGCGCTCGCCCCAGTTTCGGCGTTACTGGCTGGGCGCGTTTTTCTCGTTTGTCGGTTCGTGGATTCAGAATGTCGCGCAGAGCTGGCTGGTGTATGAGTTGACTCGCTCGGAGTTCCTGCTGGGGCTGGTGGGCTTCGTGCAGGGACTGCCGATGCTCTTTCTGGCGCCCATCGGCGGAGCCATTTCAGACCGCTGGAACCGCCGCACGATTTTGCTGGTTACCCAGAGTATATTTGCGCTCAGCGCGCTGACTCTGGCACTCTTGACCTTCACAGGCTGGGTGCGCTATGAGTTTATTCTCGGTCTGGTGTTGTTGAATGGGCTGGTGCTTTCAGTGGATCTGCCGACGCGCCAGTCGCTGGTGGGGCATCTGGTACCGCGGGAAGATTTGGGCAACGGGATTGCGCTGAATGCGGCGGCGTTTCACACGGCACGCATCCTGGGTCCTGCAATAGGCGGCTTGCTGCTGGAATGGTTCGGTCCTGCGCCCTGCTTTCTGATTAATGGCTTGAGTTTTTCCGCTATCTTGCTGGCGCTGTGGACGATTCGGCTGCAAAACTCCCATGAGAAACCGCATGCCACCCGGTTGTGGGACTCGCTTCGAGAGGGCGTGCAGTTCGTTACCGGGCGCCGTGGGTTGCTGATGCTCTGGCTGAATGTGATGGTGTTGAGCGCGTTTGGGCTTTCGTATCTGGTGTTGTTGCCCGTGTTTGCCGACAAGGTATTCGGGATTGGGAAAGCGGGGTTAGGGCAGCTCTATACGGCGGCGGGAATCGGCTCGCTGATGGGGTTGCTGCTGGTCGCGCGGCTCTCGGGCGAGGTGCCCAAGGGCTGGCTGGTGCTGGTCGCGGCGAATGGGTTTGCATGGTGCGTGATGGGATTCGCCCATGCACCGAATGCGTGGGTGGCAAAGGGGCTTCTGATGCTGGCGGGAATGTTCGGGGTGATGCAGCTGGTGTCCACGAACACAGCGCTTCAGACCTCGGCACCCGATTCGCTGCGGGGGCGCGTGGTGGCGTTGCACAGCTGGGCGATTAACGGTCCCGCGCCCTTCGCCTCGCTATTGATCGGACAGCTGGCGCAGATGTGGGGCGCGTCGCTGGCGGTTACGGTGAGCGTGAGCGTGTGCGCCGTGTTCGGGCTGGTGTTGCTGACGGTGCGCGAGGTGCGGGCGCTGGAGTAGGGTGGAAAGTCTTCGAGGGCACAAAACACAGGGGTGTGAGCGTCTGTAACCCAGAGCAACCGCCTCGCTTTGGAGTGCCTGTAGTACACCCCAACAGGTGGTGTGTCTGCTGGGCAGGGTCTACTCCATAATGCTGGAGCCGGCGGGGGGATTCGAACCCCCGACCTTCCGCTTACAAGGCGGCTGCTCTACCGCTGAGCTACGCCGTGCCACAAACACACCATAGTGTGCAGGCTCCACAATCGTACCCCTGCACCTTGTGTGTCCCCACTCCTTGCCCTTTTCGGGACGGAAGGTCTTCACGCGCCCGTGTGCCTCCTGCCTGTTGTTCAGGGGTCAGGCTCCCCGATTTTTTCAGGGCATATCGCTGGGGGGCACTTCAGCAGGATTCCACGAAGGCGTGCGGTAGAATCTCCCTGCGTGTCGTGCCACAGCCACGATACGCCACGCCAGCGGGTAGTGCCAGTACCGCGCTGGCGTTTCTCTTTTTCAACACCCCTCAGAAGATTCCTGCCACTTCGGGCGGTAGAATCACGCTATGCTGGGCAGCTGGTATACCCTTCTCACGCAACAGGTTGCCGACGCCATAGACGCCCTGCCAGAAGAGGAACGCCAGCAGGTGATTGCATGGCTGGACGCCGAATGCCCTGAACCTGTCCCTGAAGCCGTTCTCTCGCTGGTGGCACGGTTGCAGAGTGCAGAGGGGGCGGGAGGTGGCGCCCCCTCTGGTGGGCACGGGCAGGAAGAGAGGAGAGGCACTCAGGGAGAAGACTCGAATTTCGCCGATTCCTCAGAAGACTGCCTTCGCGAGCCGTCTTCACGCTGGCTCCCCCCGTGAGCGCCAGCCAGTGGCAACAGCTCGCCCCCGTCAATAAAAATCAGTACCGATTCGGGCATGGGGCGCGGGCGTATCGCCTGCGCCAGCTCACGCAGTATCCGCTCACGCTCTTTGTGCTGGCTCGCCATTCCCCTCACCGCTTGGGCAATCCGTGCTTGAGCCGTTGCCACTTATTGAATGCCTGCTCTATCGCCCGCGCGAGTTCCGCCTGTTCCTGTGTGGGCATAGAGAGCATACGGCTCGCGCTCTGGAGCAGGCTCTGCACCTGCTCGCCCAGTGCGTCGACTTGGGCGCGTTGCTCGGCGTTCAGATAGACAGGCTTCCAGCCGCCCGTAGTACCCGCAGGCATAGGCGCCCAGCTGTTCGGCAGCGCCATGTAGCGCACGGGCTTCGGGTTCGGGTCAGGGGGGAGCAATCCCAAAGCACGCGCGTAGTCTTCAGCCTGCTTTTTCAGGTCGTTCGGAGTCATGCGTTTTCACCTCGTTCCAGTAAACGGCTCACCGCCACAAGGAAGTCTTTCACAAACTCTTCAAGCGCCTTATCTCCCTGCTCCAGCCCGTCAATAGCGATTCCGATTGCTTTGGAATCGCCTTCGCCGACTCTATGCAGGATTCGCTCGAGGGAGCCTATCGCACTCCTACCCCGTATCAGCTGGACATATAGCACCTCGTGGAGTTTGCTCCCAGGCGGTACGCCCTCGAGGGGGCTTACAACCCCACCCAGCGCACGGTATTCCTGCTCGACGGCTCGGAGTTCGGCGAGCGCTTTTTCGTAGCGCTCCCGTGCTTTTTCGTACTTCGGCTTCAGCGCCTCAATTTCGCGCTCCAGCCGTTTCTGCTCCTCAGTCCAGTACGCTTGCCATACCTCTGCTTGCGCCAGCAGGTTGCGTATGTATTCGTACGGAATCTGGCGCTGGCGTATCTGGCAGTCTATCAGGGCGTCCTTATCGCCCTTAAGCAAGGCAGAGTCGGTTCGCTTGGGCAGGGCTTTCCATTCCGCACGCAGTTGCTCCGCACGCTCGTGAAGCTCACGCAATCGCTGTATCAGTTCGTGCTTGGTCATAGCGCACCTCCAAATGTGAAGTTGTGTGAAGTTTGTGAAGTTTCAGGTTCAGAAGCCGATTCGTTCAGCACGCGCTCTAAGAAGCGATCTAGGAAAGTGAGTTCGGGTATACTTTGTCCGCTATGAGCGAGCGAAAGCCCTATGCCAGCGACCTGACCGACAAAGAGTGGGCACTCCTTGAACCCCGCCTCAAAAAAGCCCTCTACGGACGCAAACGCAAACGCCGCGGCGCCCCACCCAAGTACCCCCTGCGCGAAATCGTCAACGCGATCCTCTATGTGCTGACCACGGGCTGCCAGTGGCACCAACTCCC